>OGXT01001279.1_pt1 | contig 25367 bp, 28 predicted proteins | sample 1576361 | NCBI WGS metagenome assembly OGXT01 (sample SAMEA3541514, study PRJEB24748) | human gut metagenome | biome: human gut; feature: human-associated habitat; material: faeces | place: China | collected 2012 | reverse complement strand
TTAACTTAGTATTACTTCGACTCTTTGCGGAAGCACATGAACCAGTCCAGGCAATACTGATTCTCGCTCTGGTTGTCCATCCGCTCCTTGGCTACGCCGCAGCTGCCAGCGGTGGGTACGATGACATCATCGCCGGGCCGCCAGTCCGCCGGGGTGGCGCAGGCATCGGCGTCCGCTTTCTGGAGCGCCAGAATGATGCGCTTGATCTCGTCAAAGTTGCGGCCCGTGGACAGCGGATAGTACAGGATGGTTCGCACCACGCCGTTGGGGTCGATGACAAACACCGCCCGTACCGCCTGGGTGTTGGACTGTCCCGGCTGGATCATGCCGTACTTGTTGGCCACCTCCATGCGGATATCCTCGATGAGGGGGAAGGTCACATTGATGTGTTTCTTACCGTTCCACTCCAGCTCCTGGATCTTCCGCAGCCAGGCAATGTGGGAATAGATGGAGTCCACCGAAAGCCCAACCAGCTCAGTATTGAGAGCCTTGAACTCGTCGATCATGGAGCCGAAGGTCATAAACTCCGTGGTGCAGACCGGGGTAAAATCCGCGGGATGGGAGAAGAGGATCACCCATTTGCCAGCGTAATCCTCCGGGAATTTGATAGGACCCTGCGTAGTGACAGCCTCGAAGGACGGGGCCTTGTCGCCAATAAGAGGCATTCTGTTTTCCTGATCCATGGTAAGCGCTCCTTTCGTTAGCAGTCAAGTTCGATGAAAATGATATATGAGTTCTTTGGAGAAAGGCCGTAATACTCCATCTGAAACAGCGTTAACCCAGCAGCTCGCTCTCCAGATCCTGCAGCATGAGATCCAGCGCGGTGATGCCGCCCTCGGCGGTGTACCACACGGCGGGGTGAGCCAGATAGACGATGTTGCCGTTCTTGTAGGCATCAGTTCCCATCACCAACTCGTTTTCCATGATCTCCTGGGCCAGCTTTGCCCCGTCGGTGCCGATGGCGGCATCACGATCCAGAACGAAGATATAGTCGGGTGCCTTCTCCACAATGAACTCAAAAGATGCCTCGTTGCCATGGGTGGAGGTGTCGATGTTGGCGTCCACGCCAATATTTTCGAAACCAATTTCGCGTCCAATCATGGAGCAGCGGCCGTCATTGCCCAGCACATTGTAGCTGCCGCTGGTGACCAGTCCCACGATGGCGGTCTTGCCGGCGGCAAATTCGGACAGGGCGGTAATGCGGGCATCGAAGTCAGCCATCAACTCGTCTACCTTGTCCTCCAGACCAAACATGGAGGCAATGGTGGTAGCGTTCTGCCGCACGCTTTCCACGACCCCAAGCTCAGTATCCGTGGCCAGATAGACTACAGGAGCGATTTCGCTGAGGGCGTCGTAGCTGGAGGCCAGACGGCCACCGATAAAGATGACATCCGGCTCGCAGGCCATGACGGCCTCCAGATCGGCCTCCTTGATGGTGCCCAGGTTGGCAATATCGTCACTGATGTAGTCCTGGAGATACTCCAGACTGGTGGAGGCAGTACCCACTACCCGGTCGCCCACGCCCAGGGCATCCAGAATGTCCAACGAGGCCATATCCAGAATGGCGATACGCTGGGGATCGTAAGGCACCTCCAGCTCCGCCGCCTCCTTGTTGGCATTGAGGCTGGTAATGGTCACAGGCTCAGGGGTTTCGTTGTTCTGGGGTTCCTCACTGGACTGGCTGCTGCTGGGCGAGGAGGTATTCTCGGAAGAATCGCCGCCGTTCTGCGCAGAGCAGGCCATGAGGCCCAGGGCCATCACACCGGCCAGGGCAAGAGAAAGCATCTTTTTCATGTTCATTTTTGGATACTCCTTTTCTAAAAAGTACTGAAAATAAGGGTCAATAGTAGATGGACAGGGGCTTGCCCGCAATGGTCAGGATCTCGAAGTCCACCTGATAGATCTGCGACAGGTTCTCTTTCGTCATCACCTCCTCCACAGTGCCAAACTTAGCGATTTTTCCGTCCTTGAAGGCACAGATATAATCAGAATAGAATGCCGCATAGTTAATCTCATGCAGCACTAAAATCACCGTCTTCCCCAGCTCGTCGCAGAGGCGACGGACGATTTTCATCATGTTGGTGGCGTGGTAGATATCCAAATTGTTGGTGGGCTCATCCAGCAACACATATTCGGTGTCCTGGGCGATGACCATGGCGATCATGGCCCGCTGCCGCTGGCCGCCGGAGAGCTCGTCGATGAAGCGATCCTGGAATTCTTCCAGTTCCATGTAGGCAATGGCTCGGTCGATGATCTTCTGATCCTCTGGGGTGACACGGTTGCCTGAATAGGGAAAGCGTCCGAAGGTCACCAGCTCCCGCACAGTCAGCTTCATCTGGATATTATTGGACTGGGTCAGGATGGCAAGGCGCTTGGAGAGCTCCTTGCTTTTCCATTTGCCGATGTCCTTGCCCTCGAAGTCCACCAGTCCGCTGTCGTGGGCGATAAGCCGGGAGATCATGCCCATGACGGTGGACTTGCCCGCACCGTTGGGACCGATCAGGGAAATCACCTTGCCCTTGGGGATGGCGAAACTCACGCCATCCACTACGGTTTTTCCGTCATACTGTTTTGTCAGTTCTTGTACGCGCATGGTTACACCTTCTTTCTTGTCAGGAGGAGATAGAGGAAGTAAAGGCCGCCGCCCACGGTGATGAACACGCTCACCGGCACGGAGTAGGAATACACATGCTCCACAATGAGCTGTCCGCCCACCAGCACGATCATGCCGAACAGGGCCGAGCCCAGCACCAGCTGGGTGTGGCGGAAGGTCTTGAGCAGCTGCCGGGACAGGTTGGCGATGATGAGCCCCAAAAAGGAGATGGGCCCCACCATGGCGGTGGCCACGGCGATGCAGAGGGTCACGCCGAGCAGCAGGCGGCGGATGCAGCGGTCGTAGTCCACGCCGAGGTTGATGGCCTGCTCCTTGCCCAATGTCAGCACATCCAGCAGGGCCAGTTCCTTGCGCAGAGCGAAGATGATGCCTGCCAGAAGAATCAAGGAAAAGACGATAATCTCGGAATTGATATTGCTGAAGCTTGCCACCAGGGTATTCAGCAGACTGTCGTACTCATTGGGGTCCATGACCCGTGTAAGAGTAGTCTGAATGCTGCTGAAAAACGAAGTTAGTACTGTGCCCACCAACAGCACATACAGCACATTGTGCTTGGTCTTTTTGAAGATCCAGCTGTAGATAATGGTAGCGGTAATGCCCATGAGCACCACATCCACCGCGAAGGACAGGTTGGCATTGGAGGCCACCACGCTGGCAGACCCCAGGAAAAACACCACCGCCGTGTGGATAAGAGTGTACAGGGAGTTCATGCCCAACAGGCAGGGGGTCACGATGGTGTTGTTGATGATAGACTGAAACACCAGCGAGGCGCCGCCGATGGAAAAGGCGGTAATGAGCATGACAATGAGCTTGGGGGTGCGGATCTTCATGGCGTAGGCCAGAAGCTTGGGATTAGAAAAGTTGACCTCCACCAACATATATCCTGCTGCACAAAGAAGAACAATCGCAGCCAGGATCAGGAGTTTGCGCCGGTTGGCGCGCACGGCAGCGGTGTTCACTGGTCCGCACCTCCCTTCAGGTTGGGCATGGCGGAGCAGCAGCCTGTTCCAGCGCTGCCCAGACGGATGGCTTTTCGGCCGTGCTTGAGCCGGTAAAAGAGCAGGCCGATAAAGATCAGGCTTCCCAGGATGCCCACGATCAGCTCGATGGGCAGCTCGTAGGGGGCGATCACCACCCGGCCGATCATGTCGCATACCAGCACAAAAATGGCGCCGAACAGAGCGGTATCCACCAGCGTGCCCCGGATCTTGTCTCCCTTGTACATGGCCACCACATTGGGCACGATCAGCCCGATGTAGGAGATGGAACCAACCACCACCACAATGCTGGCGGTGATCATGGCAGCGATGGTGAGCCCGGAAAAGAGGACCAGGTTATACGGGACACCCAGGTTCTTGGAAAAATCCTTGCCCAGTCCCACAATGTTGAAATGGTTGGCGAAGAGGAAGGCCAGCACCACCAGCGGGACCGTCAGCCAGACGATCTCATACCGGCCTTTCAGCACCAGCGAGAAGTGGCCCACCAGCCAGGAGGACAGAGCTTGGGTCATCTCATATTTGTAAGCCAGATAGTTGGTAATGCCGCCGATGACATTGCCGAACATGATGCCCACCAGAGGGACCATCACCACATCCTTGAACTGGATGCGCTGAATGAACCAGACGAAGATCCAGGTGCCCAGAATCGCCGTAGCAAAGGCAAAAATGGCCCGGCTCCACAGTGTGGAGGCCGGCATAAACAGCAGAGCCAGCAGGATGCCGAACTGGGCCGAGGAGATGGTGGCCCCGGTGGTTGGGGACACGAATTTGTTGCTGCACAGCTGCTGCATGATGAGTCCCGCCACACTCATACCAATGCCGGTGCATAGGATGGCCAGCAGGCGCGGCAGCCGGGAGATCAGGAAAATCTCCAGCTGCTCAAAATTGCCTGCGAGTAGCTCACCGGGCGTCAGATCAATCACGCCCACAAACAGTGAACAGCCGGACAATATAAGTAGCAGAACAGAAAGAACAATGGTAGATCGATACGGTCTGATACAATCCTCCCCTTTCTTCTTGCGGTTAGCCATAGCTAACCGCTGTGTATAAAAGAATGCGCAGCGGCGATTGGACTTACCGTGCATCACACACTGCGCATCGTAAGTGTATTATAGCATATGGAGTTAGTCATGTGCAACCGCGCAAAAAGCACAAGCTACCAAGCGGAAAGAAATCTTTTTTTATCCATTCTGCAAATTGTTGCCCCGAGTGGACTGCGTCTGAGTAGTCAGCCGGCTCATGCTCCGCAGGCTGACGCCCAGGGTGGAGAGATTGTGCAGCGTGGCAGAGGTGGCGGGCGGTAGAACACCGGCCACACCAAGGGCAATCAGGGTGCCGTTGAAGCCGATAACGAAGCGGTAGTTGGAGTGGATGCGCGCCATCAGCGCCATGGCGATCCGGCGCAGCTCTACCAGTTCCCAGAGACTGTCGGCAGCGATGGTGATGTCCGCGATCTCCCGGGCGATGGCGGCGCCGTCGCTGATGGCAATGCCCGCATCCGCCTCGGACAAGGCCGGTGAGTCGTTGATGCCGTCGCCCACCATCAGGACAGTATGCCCCTCCCGGCGGAGCCGTGCCACATACTCCGCCTTGTCCGCCGGAAGGACTCCGGCGCGGAAGTCATCCACTCCCACCTGGGCGGCGATGGCTGCGGCGGTACGGTAACTGTCGCCGGTGAGCATGACGGTACTGGCGATCCCCAGGGCGCGGAGGGCGGACAGGACTTCCTTCGCCTCCTCACGCAGCGGGTCGGAGATGCAGATCACGGCGGCCAGCTGCCCCCCTACTGCCAGATACAGGTGGGAATACTCCGGCGGCAGGGCATCAAAGCGTTCCTGCTCGCCCTCTGGAATGACGCAGCCCTCATCCTCAAAGACGAAGTGGGCACTGCCGATGAGGACCCGCTCCCCATCTACGGTGCTGGCGATGCCGTGGGCCACCAAATATTCCACCTTGGAGTGGTACTCATCGTGACGCAGGCCCCGGCGCTTCGCCTCCTCCACCACGGCGTTGGCCATGGAATGTGGGAAGTGTTCCTCCAGGCAGGCGGCCAGCCGCAGCATTTCGGCTTCCTCCTTGGTGCCGAAAGATACCACCTGAGCCACCCGGGGGCAGGCGTGGGTCAGGGTGCCGGTCTTGTCGAAAACGATGGTGTCGGCGGCAGCCACCGCCTCCAGGAACTTGCCGCCCTTGACGGTGATATGGGCCCGTCCCGCCTCCCGCATGGCAGAGAGGACGGCCAGAGGCATAGCCAGTTTCAGGGCGCAGGAGAAGTCCACCATCAGCACCGACAAAGCCCGTGCTACATTCCGGGTAAGGACGAAGCTCAGCAGACTCCCTATAAAGGTATAGGGCACCAGCTTGTCCGCCAGATTGGCAGCCTTGCTCTCAGCCTCCGACTTCATCTGCTCCGACTGCTCGATCATGTGAACGATTTGGTCATAGCGGCTCTGACCGGAGGCTTGCTTTACCTCCAGCACACATTCGCCCTCCTCTACCACGGTGCCGGCATAGACCGCGCCGCCGGGGCGCTTGGGTACCGGGATGGATTCTCCGGTGAGGGACGCCTGGTTGACAGTGACCTCCCCCTCCAGCACCAGGCCGTCCACGGGGACGATGCCGCCGGCGCGGACGACTACTGCATCCCCCGGCTGGATCTGGGACACAGGGATCAGCACTTCGCCCTGGGCCGTGCGCAGCCAGACCCGGTCCACATTCAGCGACATACACCGGGCCAGATCCGCTACAGATTTCTTCCTTGTCCACTCCTCCAGCAGCTCGCCCACCTCCAGCAGGAACATGACCATTCCGGCGGTTCCAAAGTCCCTTCTGCAGGCGGAAATGGAAATAGACAGGGCATCCAGCAGCTCCACCTTGATGCGGCGGCGCAGCAGGCAGCCCAGGCCCCGCCGCACAAAGGGGACCATGTGCCAGAGTATGCGGGCAATCCGCAGCGGAGGCGGGAGAAACAGGGTGCAGGCGGCCTTGCACACCACCTTTGCCACCAGCTTCTCCTCAAATTCCCGGTTCAGCGCCCGGCTGCTGTGGGCGGGCAGCGCGGTGGTCCGCTCCGCCTCCTGCCAGGAAAAATGCCGAATTTCGTTCAGCACGGCTTGGCGAGTCCCATCGTAGTACAGGATGACGCAGCAGGTTCGCTCATGGACGGTGACCTGCCGGCACCATGATTTTCCCTGAATCCATGCCTCCAGCAGATCCGCCTGAGCGAGTGTCATTTGTTTTTGCCGCAGCCGGAACCGGATGCGCCCCCGGCTTTCGTGCAATATGGTTGCGTTCATAGGTTCCTCCTTCACGAAAAGAGGGAGCCGCTGGCGGCTCCCTCTGGGTCAATCAGGCTTCTTCGCTCTCCAGATTGGCAGCGGCGGCTTCCTCCGCTTCCTTCGCAGCCCGGTCCTCATTCAGCTCCTTGGCGGAGGCCAGAATGTCCGCGGCGTTTTCCTGCACCGTGGTCACAGTCCCCATGACCGAATCCTTCATCCGCAGGCCGGCGGCCGTGACATGGACATAGGCTTTCTTGGCGTCCTTGCTGGACAGCAGCTTGATGCCAAAAGAACCAAACAACGCACCACCCGCAAAGCAGGCAAGTTTCGTATAAACGCTCATTGTGATCCTTCCTTTCCCTTATTTCCGTTTGTAGCCGGTGACCATGACCATAATCATGCAGATCACAGCGCCCCACGCCCAAAAACGATGCTGTTTCATCGCTGTCACTCCTTCTGAATGCTTTGGAATGTCTGAATATTGTAACAGAAAAGGCGGGTGTTTGTCGCTGTCAAAACGGACGCGGAGTTGCGGTTTCCGACATTTTTCTATACTGGCCGGGGGTCATGCCATACTCCCGCTTGAACGCTGCGTTGAACTGGCTCATACCCTCATACCCCACAGCCTGCGCAATTTGCTGAATGGGCATCCGGGTGGTGCAGATCAGCTCTTGTGCCCGTCGGAGGCGCTGTTGAACCAAAAAGCTGTGAATCGGCATGCCATAGGTGCGGCGGAACCCTTCTTTCAAGAAGGTCGGGGAAAGCGAAAACTGTTTGCAGAGGAACGCAATGGTGAGCTTATCAGACAGATGCGTCTGGATGTATGCCTTGACTTCCAACAGACTGTGGGATACTGGGCAGCCTGAGCCGGAGAGAGAGCCATTCGATTCAGATACCTCGGTGCAGAGCAGATACAGCAGTTCCACCGACTTGAAAACACAGTAGCGTTCCTGCTCCTGCTCAGACAGATAGCGAACCGTTTCAAAAAATGACTGCGTCCAAGGTGTGCCGCACAGAGCCATGCAACCGTTCCTCGCCGTCATCTTCTCCTTGACGATCCTGGTGTCCAACCTCATCCCCAGGGTGGAGCAGACCGTCACAAGGCTTTCTTTTGCGGCTTTGGCGTCTACGGCGATCAAAATGCCGCCCAGATTTCCGCTATACTGACACGAGCGGAGAGCGGAGCTGTCGGAGAGGAGGAAGATGGCCGGAGCCTCCACCGTGTAGGAAGTACCCTGCAACGCTCGGACAGTAAGGCGGCCGGTCAGGCAGAACAGCACTTCAAACTGGAGCGGTGCGCCGCACACTGGGACAGACCGCAGAGGTTCCTGCTCCGGCAAGGAAAAGCGGCAGATCTCCACCCCCGGCATACCGTGGCCCCAACGGCCCGTGCCGGAGCCCTGCCTCAATAAGTATTCTTTCAGCATGATTTCTCACGACCTGTTTCTCTGAGTTCGAAATTGGTTTCGCCTATGCTGGCTGGGGATACAGAGAGAAGGCAGGAGACGAGATACTCCTGCCTTCTGCGGTGTTTTTGTCAGGCCAGCGATGCGCCCAGCTCGCGGCAGGCCGCCAGAGCGTCATCGTCCGGAGCCTCGTTGCAGATCACGCTTTCACAGGCCAGATTGGCGCCGTCATCGTTGCAGCGGGACTCCCAGCTGCGCATCCATTCGCCGTCCCCCCAGCCGTAGGAGCCGAACAGGGCGATGTTCTTCCCGCTCAGCCTGCCCTCACAGGCGGTGAACATAGGCTCGAACTCGCTCTCCTCCAGCTGCTCCGACCCCATGGAGGGGCAGCCAAAGGCGATGGCGGAATATTCGCTGACCTGCTCCGGCGAGAACTCTGCGGCGGTAATCACAGACACCTCGGCGCCCTTGCCTTTGGCGCCTTCGGCTACCGCCATGGCCATGGCCTCGGTGTTTCCCGTGCCGCTCCAATACACAACTGCAACTTTACTCATAAGACTTTAGCGACCTTTCTTTCTGGATTTGTTATGGTAGAAACATCAACCAGCTACGGTGAGCTGCTCGATGGATTTCCCTTGCTGCCACTGCCGGGAGTAGATTTTGCTGCACATCTCGTATTTTTCAAAGATGCTCCTGGCGGCCTGCTCGTCGCCGTAGACCTTCCAGCAGCCCACGCACTTGTGATTGCACGCCCGATTGCAGATAAAGCCCAGCACATCCTCCGGCGGATAGCTCAAAAACAGGCCGATCTCATGGGGGAATTCCCCCTCGCTCCGGAGCCGGTGGATCAGGTGAACCACACAGCCATTGGGATTTTCCGGCACATAGCCGTATTTGAGAAGCAAGGCTCTGGCGCGGTGATCGGTCAGATCGCTCTCCAGCGCATTGGGCCGGTAGGCGTAAATCAAAGCGCGGCCTTTGCAAACCCGGAGCGGCAGAACGCGGATGCCCTTGGGCACCAGTTTCTTGTTCAGCCGGCATAAGTCTCTCGTCAGATCCTTCCGGCTGGGGCAGGCGCAGGAAAAGAGGTTTCCCGTCTTGATCCCGGCCAGGGTGGGAGAACAGTGGCGAATCAGCAGATCCTCTGACATAGGCGTTTCCCTCACAAAATCATGTCCAGATGCGGACAGTGCGGTGAAATGTGGAATACTGACAATTTAAGGAGGTTAGCAGCAGCTAACCGATGCACCGAAAATATGGCCACCGCTTTTTGATTAGCGATGGCTAACTAATGCAATTATATACAGGGCAAATTCGTTTGTCAAGAGGACGGATGGATTTTGCTGACAGAAAAAATGGCGCTTGTCGGACGCCTGTGTTATAATAAGCAAAACGCCCGTTTTTTGGAGGTTCCTATGGCGATTCACGAGTCTGGCCAGATGTATCTGGAAACCATCTATATTCTTTCACAGAACAGCACCTTTGTTCGAGCTATCGATGTGGGAGAGCAGTTGGGCTTTACCAAGCCCAGCGTCAGCAGAGCCATGTCCATTCTGAAAAAGGACGGATATGCGAATGTGGATGCTGACGGTGCGATCACCCTGACGGAGACCGGGCTTGCCATTGCGAAGACGATGTACACCCGCCATACGGTGTTGAGACAGATGCTGATGGAATTGGGCGTGGACGAGGAGACCGCGACCGAGGACGCCTGCCGGATCGAGCATGTGATCAGCGAAAAATCCTTTGCGGCGGTGCAGGCGCACTTGGAGCAGGTAACGAAAATGCGGGAAGATGCGCACGGGCAATGAGTCTATGCAAATTTGGCGGACTGTTATTAAACAGTGGCATATACAAGCAGTTTACAAACCTTGGAGGGCGGCCGAGTAAACGACTGCCCTTTTCCCATGTTTGCAGGCAAAAATGGACGGCCAGCTGTGACGAAACCAAGAGAGAAAACCCGTGAGGAATTGACAGCTGCTACCCGGCGATCTGCCAGCAGACCGATGCAGACCCGGAAACAGGCTGCATGGAGTTTGACATTGAGAAAGGCCGTTTCTCTTTCCTCTTGACTGCCCCATGCAGCGAGGGATGCCGTGAAGTCACCAGCGAAAAAGAAAAAAGATGCTTTCAGGAATTCATCGAATAGCATTGTTTTTCAAAAAATGAAAGATTATTTGCCTTAGTTATTTTATGATGGGAATTTTCTTTTGCTGGGCGAACCAGATGCCCTCTCGATTGTATATGTAGGTGAGAGGAGGTGCAGAGCGTGTGATCGATCAGTACATCCACCAATACGGGAAACGCCTTTATGGCCTGTGCCTGACGCTCTGCGCCAACACGCTGGAGGCGGATGATCTGTACCAGGATACCTGGCTGCAGGTGGTCAAAAACTTCTCTCGATATGATGCAAGCCGGGATTTCGAACCCTGGCTCACCAAAATCTGTGTCAACCTGTACCGGAACGCCCTGCGGCGCCTCTCAAAAAGTCCCTTTCTTCATTTCCGCAGCAATGAGGAAAAGGAGTTCCTGCTCTGCTCCATACCTGCTCCCGAAAAGGTGGATTACAGACCGCTCTATGAGGCAATCGACCATCTCCCTGAAAAATACCGTCTGGCTGTGATCCTCTATTACTTTGACGATAGGAATATTGCAGCAACCGCGCAGATCTTAGGAATTCCCAGCGGAACCGTCAAATCGCGGCTGGACAAAGCCAGAAAGCTCCTGAAGGAGGCGCTTGGAAATGAAACAGATTTATGATTTTGAACAGCGCACGCCTCCGGTCCTCAACGAGCAAATGCTCCGGGCGGAGCTGGAGCGGCGCAAACTGCGGATTCAGACCGCCGTCGCAGTTCTGGCAGGCTTTCTCTTGATGATAGCCGCTGTCCTGCTGGGGTACTCAGCAATCGACTGGTACCCTGTACTCTCTCTGCTATGCTTTGGATATATCATGATTGCGGCAACCGGCGGTGGTGTCATCGCCATCATCTATTCTCGTAAAGGAGGGAAAACAGCATGAGTACCGTTGCGACTGTCCCTGTCATGATTGTGCTGGTCCTCATCATTCTTCTGCCGTTTATCGTCGGCTTTTTCGTCTATCGTGACGCCAGACAGCGGAATATGAATGCCATCCTCTGGGCTATCGTGGCAGCCCTGGCCCCTGCTTTCATCGGTCTCATCGTGTATCTCCTGGTTCGTGGTAACTACATGAACCTCAGATGCCCACAGTGCAGCACCCCAGTCATGGAAACCTATGTGGTGTGTCCCAAGTGCGGCGCCAAACTACGCCCCTCCTGCCCAAACTGTAAGGCCCCGGTGGAGCCGGATTGGAAGGTCTGTCCCAGATGCACCACGCCCCTCCCGGAGTTCCAGGACGACATCCAGACGCCGGTGCGCCCCAAGGACCGGACCGGCTGGAAGATCCTTCTGGTGATTCTTTTGATCCCGCTGCTGCTGATTCTGTTTGCTATCTTCGGCCTTATGGGGCTGAGAGGCAGCGGCTCCGTCAGTATGCAGGAATTGAGCCGAGCCGAGTACTTTGTGGAGATGGAAGGCCTGTCGCAAGGGGAAGCCGCAGAAAAGGTCCAAGAATGGCTGGATGGCTTGAATCAGGAAGGGACCCGCGCCCATGCCCTGCGTTATGACTATTTTAACGGCAGCAACACGGAGTATTACTTCCTCGTCTATGTTCCCGGCGGCGGAGATTCCTCGCACTCCGGCTTGGGCCAATCCACCAGCATCTTTGGAACAACGGTGAAGTTGGAGCTGGAGGAGACCGGAAACGACGGGACACTGTTCAGCATCCTGTCCACTGCAGAAAATGCGCCGAATCTGAAGATCACCTTGGGCGGGAAGCGGATTCCCTGCTATGTAGATACCGTGGACTTCAACCCCACCGTCTATTATATTGTGCCGCAGTATGACGAACTGGACCCCGATGCTGCAGACTTCTTCATGCCGGAACGGATTTCGGTCGTCCAAATCGTCGGCAATTCCAATGTGGGCGTTGCGGAGATCCAGGATGATGATGTGGCCTTTGACATCCTGGTGGGCATTGACAGCGCCCCCTATCTCAACCTGGAGCATGACATCTACGGGAAACCGGATGGGACCGGCGGCTATGATTTCAAGGATGGCTTTGAGATCCGGATTGAGTACCAGACACACGACGAGCTGCTCAGCCATGCGGACATGATCACCTGCCTGGCATTCGAGCAGGACGGCAGTTACTACCTCATTGACGACCGCCCAGACAATGGCCGTACTTTCCGTCAGATCGATGAGTCGTTCTACCATGAATTAGAGTCCCTCTTTGAAGAACCATCTTAATGCTGGCGAGATAAAAAAAGGAGGTTCTGTTATGGAATTTTTGCTGAATTTTTTGTTAAATTACATTACTCTCAGCGTGGCCGGCATTGCATTTGTCTTGATCCTGGTTGTATTGATTTGGAAAAGGAAAACTCTCTCTGGTAAAGACAAGGCACTTCTTATCATTCTACTGGCCATCCTTGCCATCTACTTCGGATTTATCCTCATTGTGACCATTACATCCGGATCAGTCCATCCCGCCGGTGGGCCAACTCCCATAAGGCCATAGCAGATGATGACTATAATCGAAGATGTAGCCGGGAAAGTGACGGCATTGATCGAAAAATATGAGTTCGATGTAAGTCCCCTTGCAAGGTATTTGGGACTCTCCCGGGAGCAGGTGAATAACATTGCTCATGGAAAGATGGAAGGTCTTTTAGCGCAGCGGAAAGTATTAGACAAAATCATGTTTCTTTATGCTGTGGCCTGTGAAGATGCCGATTTGAAAACAAGTGCATTTTTAGAAGTGCTGGTTTCCTGCCACCATCTTTCGCCAACTGCGATTGCGAAAATGTCAGGTGTTGACGTGGCGGATGTTGAGAAAATGCTGTCTGGCCTTTCCGCGGAAGTTGACATCCACTCGAAGTATGAGATCGCTGTCACGGCAATGGCCCTACGATTCTTTATGAAAGACTGTGAACCCACTATTTAAGAAGAGCAGGACGGGCAATCGCCCGTCCTGCTTCTTATTGAGTGATTGGTGCTGCTCGGCTCGGTGTCTGGATTGATGATAACTAATTTATGAATTACTTAACATTGGAAATAGGTTTCCTTCATTCGCTTGTGACCATTTCAACCGCAAATCCAACCGCTCACGACAGATCGCCCTTATGTGGCTGCTGGCTTTTCAAAACCTTTCGGGTGGCTTTTTTGATTTTATGGCACACGCCAAGAATAGCGATGCAAAACAGTAGAGCCGCTAATCCATATCCGAACGACTGCATTGCCGTGTTCATGTTCATGCCTCTTTTCTGAACGCTGCCGCAAACGAACTCAACCGAACAATCCTCTTTTTTTATACGGCTCTTTCTGGATCGCTCCGACCTCATACCCCGTGCTGCGAATGGCGTTCATGAGCGCCTCCGCGTCCAGTTCTGTTTCAGAGAGGACCACGGTCTGGTTTTTGCTGCGGGAGGAGTTAACCTTTTTGACCGGGCAGGCTTTGCGTACGGCGTCATTGACATGGGCCTCGCACATCCCGCACATCATTCCATTGACTTCTACTGTGTACTTCCACATGTTCTCTCACTCCTTCTTGACTTTTGTATGATCGAGCAGCGCAGATCGGATGCGGGCCTGCTGTGCTGCGGTCCGTTCATCCGGGATCTTTCTGGCCATCAGACAGCAGAGCGGCGCCAACGAACTTCCGAGAAGCTGATGGCGAACGATGGAATAGCCGCACTCGGACAGGTATGCCATCAGCTCCCCGGCAGTCCAGACATGATACACCCGAAAGCCTGAAAGCCCCATGAACCAGAGCCGGAGTCTGGCGCTTCGGCTTTTGCCCCAGACAAAGGTGGGGGCGAACAGCCATCCCCCCGGCTTCAGAACCCGCCAGGCTTCCGCCAGAGCTTTTTCCGGGTGAGGCATGACATGGAGGGCGTTGGAGATCACGACCGCATCGAAGCTCTCCGGCCCGTAGGGCAGCTTGGTGGCGTCCTGGACGGAGAAATGGAGCCGGGACGAATGCACCTGCTTTTTGGCCTGACGGATCATTTCAGCTGAAAAGTCGGTTGCCTCCCAGCTCCGGACACATGGAGACAGCGGCACGGACAGCTGGCCTGTTCCGCAGGCCAACTCCAGCACATCCATGTCCCGTTTCAGAAAAGGACGCATTGCTTTGCAGATCTGCTGATAGGTTGCCTGGGAGCGGCGCATGAAGCCGGCGTAATGCCGTGAAAACCGCTCCCAAAACAGCTTGTTGTCATCCATACAGTATGGTCACCTCAATGATAGTTAGCGCCTGCTAACTACATCATACTCTTTGTCGCATGAAATTGCAAGATGCCACTATATTGGATTTGTATGCCCCCCGGGATCAATCAAGGGAAGAAGCTGGAACGAAGAATGACCGGGACACGCATCCCGGTCATTCTTTTCTTTTGCGCCTCTGCCTTTACCGGCACCAACTGGTGGGATTGGAGCGGGCGGTGATGAAGCGGCGATAAATGCCCTCCTCCTCCATAAGTGTGTCGTGGGCGCCGGCCTGAACGATGCGCCCCTGGTCGATAACCAGGATCTCATCGGCGTGACGAATGGTATTGAGCCGGTGGGCAATGACCAGCAGGGTCTTGCCCCGGCACAGTTGGGTGATGGCCTCCTGGATGTAGCTCTCATTGTCGGCGTCCACGCTGGCAGTGGCCTCATCCAGAATGACGATGGGAGCATCCTTCAGAATGCAGCGAGCAATGGAGATCCGCTGCCGCTCTCCGCCGGATAGGCTGGCTCCACCTTCGCCGATGACCGTGTCAAAGCCGTCGGGCAGCTCCATGATGAAGTCATAGCATCGGGCTTTTCTGGCCGCCTCATAAACCTCCTCCCGTGTGGCGTCTGTCCGCCCCATGGCGATGTTGTTATAGACGGTATCCTGGAATAAGTAGACCCGCTGGAACACCATAGAGATCTGATCCATCAGATCCGAGAGAGGAATATCGCGGATGTCACTGCCCCGCACCAGGATCTGTCCCTGTTTGACATCCCAAAACCGGGAGAGCAGGTTGGCTACCGTACTTTTACCGCCGCCGGAGGGGCCCACCAGGGCCAGCATCCGATTTTTCTCCAGCGTGAAGGAGACATCATGCAGAACCTCTTTCTCTCCGTAGGCAAAGGTGACATTTCGGAACTCCACCTCTGGGGCGCTGCCAACTTTGGGGAAGGACTCCCTGCCCCGGTCAGGCAGTTCCGGCTGAGCCAACACTGCCTCGATCCGGTCCATGCAGGCGTTCATCACCGTCAGGCGGGTGGCTTGACTATAGAGCGCTTTAATGGGGCCGAAGAGGTCAAAGACGAAGAGCAGGACACCCAGCAGGAAGGTGATGGAGAGCTGCCCCCGGCCATAGAGCCAGAGAGACAGGGGGATCATCAGCACCGAGCCCAGACCGCACACCAGATAGAGGGCCCGCATCCAGGGAGCCTGGCTCTCCTCGAACTCGATGCTGACCTTGCGGCTCCGGGCGAAATTTTCGGTGAGTTGCTCGGAACGCTCTCCCAGCAGGTTGAAGGTCTTGGCAATACCAATGCCCTCCACATAGTCCAGCACTGCCCGTGTGAGAGCCTCGCTCTGCTCCTGTCGGACATCAGAGTGAGCCAGGGTGCTCCCCAGGGAAGCGCGGCCCAGCTGCCAAATGATCCCTACCACCACCAAGGCGGCCAGTCCCAGCCAGGGATTCAGGAAGGCCAGCCACAGCACAAGAATGGCTTGGGCAAAGGTATAGCTCATCATGTTGGCAATGTCGTGCATACAGTTCTCCTCAATGAACACCATGTCGGTGGACAGAACGGAACTGATTTTGCCGATGTTGCCCTCTGTGAAATAGCCCATGGGCAGGCGGCGCAGATGCCGTCCCAGCTCCATGCGCAGATCGGCGAATACCATATAGCCCGCCGCGGCTTGGAGCCGGTCGGCGATGTTCTGGCACAGGCACTCCAGCAGAACGCAGCCCACCGTGCCCACCGCCAGCCACAGGCACAGCCGTGCCGTCATGGTTCCCTGGAGAAAAGCGCTCAGGGCCAGGAAGGACAGACCGATGGGGGCCTTGGACAGCATGGCCTTCAGGAACGCAAAGACAAAGGCCAGCTTGATCCGCCCCTGATAGGGGCCGGATACGGACAGGATTCGTTTCATCAGCGCGATCATGCCTCGTCGCCTCCTTTCTCCGCAGAGACACGCCAGGCAGCGGCTCCCTCGGCAGCCCGCCACAGTTTTTCATAGGCGGGGCAAGTCTTTCGCAATGTATCGTGGCGGCCAATCCCTGCCACATTGCCCTGATCCAGCACCACGATCTGATCGGCACCTGCAATGGACTGAAGCCGGTGGGCGATGACGATGACCGTCTTGCCCCGGATCACCTCGGCAATGGCGGCGTTCATTTTCTCCTCATTCTCCGGGTCCAAAAAAGCGGTGGCCTCATCCAGCACCACGATGGGAGCGTTCTTCAAAATCGCCCGGGCCAGGGCGATCCGCTGCCGCTCCCCGCCGGAAAGCCCTTTGCCGCCATCGCCGGCCATGGTATAGATTCCTTTTTCCAGCCGTTTCAGAAACTCTCCGCATTGAGCCCGTTCCGCCGCCGCCAGCACCTCCTCGTCGGTGGCGCCGGGTCTTCCCAGCCGGATGTTCTCCAACAGGCTGGTGTTGAACAGGAACTGCTCCTGCGCGACGAAGGAGATCTGCTCATTCAGAGAGGCGAGGGACATCTCTCGCAGGTCTTGCCCCCCCAGCGTGATGCGTCCGTCCGTCACATCGTAAAAGTGGACCAGCAGCTTGGCAAGGGTCGACTTCCCGCTGCCGGATTCTCCCACCAAAGCAGTGAGGCTCCCCTGTGGGACAGAGAAGGAGATGCCGTGGAGGACTTCGTCCTTTTCATAAGAAAACCGCACATTCTCAAAGCGGATCTGCAAATCGTTTCCGTTGAAATCCGTTTTTCCTTCTTTCAGGGGCGGAATATTGAACAGAGATTCCATTTGGTCAATCTTGTAGCTCAGCTGGGGCAGCACCGACATAAAGTTCATGGCCCGGACCAAAGGCGGCCCCACGGAAAAAGACATGCACAGTACCAGCGCGTAATCCGGCAGGGTGGAGGCGCCGGCGAGCACCAGATAGCCGCCCACCGGCAGCAGCACCAGCGCCACGCAGGGCAAAATGCTGGTGTAGAGGGCCATCCACAGCCAGCAGGCCCGGAACCAATCCAGCGTAAAATCCCGGTAGTTTTTCACATCGGTCTCAAAGCGGTGATAGGACTCTCCGTCCCGGTTAAAGACCTTCACGACTTCCATGCCGTTGATGTACTCCACGATGGTGTTGTTCATTTTCTGCCCGGCGGCGTAGTAGTCCCCCATCTTGCTCATGCCGGAGCGGTACATCATGCCCATGGCCAACACGCCCAGGGGGAGGGAGCAGAGGGAAAGCAGGCCCAGCTTCCAGTCCGTGAGGAACATAGCCGCAAATACCACCACCGGCACCGCCAGATTGGACAGCCCTTCCGGCAGGGCGTGGGCCAGCAGCAGCTCCATGCTCTCGATGTCGTCAATGAACATCTTCTTCCAGACGCCAACGCCCTTCTCCTGGATCGCGCCCAGGGGCTGCTTTTCCAGCTTGCTCTGGAGATGGAGCCGGAGGTTTTCCAAAGTATGATAGGCGGAACGGTGGGACAGTGCCAGCCCCTCCACATAGAGAAGGCCGTAGAGGACCATGCACAGAGCCATGGCCCCGGCGTTGAACAGGGTTTCCTCCAATGTGAGACTGCCCCCAGTCAGCAGGGGTCTCAGCAGGCGGTAGAGGAAGAAATAGGGCAGCACGCTCATGGCCACGCCGGCCACCAGTACCAGAATGGAGGCATAAGTCGTCTTCCGGTGGCGTCCAGTGTAGCGCAGGACTTTTTGAAACACAGTATCACTCCTTTTTAGTTAGTTATTGCTAACTTATTAGCGAGAAAAAAGCCTCCGCAGAGGCGTTTTTCATCCCTTGGGGAATCCCAGGGCAGCGTACCAGTCAAAGAGACGGCAGACCAAAGTGCAGTGGCGCTGGATCTCCGGCCAGGCGAAGGCGTGGATAAAGGGCTCGTAAATGGTGGTCCAGAAGGCGGACAGGACTACATGGAGCTCCCCCTGCGTCATATCCACAGTACACAAGCCCCGGCGTCTGGCCTCGGCGTAGTAGGTCCAGGTGCCTTCCGTCATTTTCTCCACCCAGTCGTGCTGGAAGTTGGCGTAAGCGGTGCCCTCCGCTCCGGTGAGCAGCAGCACAAAGCCATCCCGCCGCTCATTGAGAAAGCGGAACCACCACAGCATGTATTCCTCATCCATATACCACGCCCGGATCAGGTCTTCGTCGGAGAGGGCGGATGCCGGCACCGCCATCCGCTCCTCATAAACAGCATCCAAATCCGCCACCGTATCCGCCACCACAGCGCGAAACAGTTCCTCTTTTCCGGCGTAACGCTTATAAAGAGCCCCGGTTGTCACACCCGCTCGCTGGCAGATGGATTTCAGGGAAGCCCTCTCAAAGCCAAGCGCCAGGAACTCCTCTCTGGCACTGTCCATGATCCGAGGGTCGATGGAAGTATCCGGTCTTGCCATAACACCCCTCCCGACAAATGATAATTTGATTACCGATAATCTGATTATCAATATAGCATCTCTTTCTGCCCCTGTCAAGGGGAAATCCTCTCTTGACAAACTCGCTTTTTGGTTGTATATTCAAAACATCGTTATAAAACACTGTTTTGGATTGTGAGGCGATACCATGGCAAAGCAGATCGAAGGGGTCTATGAAAATGTACTCCGCTGCGCCCGTCAGGAATTTTTGGAAAAAGGCTTTGCTCTGGCCTCCCTGCGGGACATCGCCAAAGCGGCGGGAACCAGCACCGGCTCCATCTATACCCGCTTTACTGACAAGGCGGGATTGTTCCGGGCCCTGGTGGAGCCTGCCGCGGGAGAGCTGAAGCGCCGTTTTTTGGAGATTCAGGAGTCTTTTCACCAGTTTGACGGCCCAACCCAGCAGGAGGAGATGGGGCGTTACACCGCCCATGCCCAGGAGGGACTGTTTGACTACATCTATGAGCACCTGCCGGAGTTTGAACTGCTGCTCCGCCGGGCCGCCGGGACGGAATATGCCCACTATATTGACGAGTTGGTGGAGATCGAAGTCAGTTACACCTACAAATACATGGAGGTCATCGGCTGTGAGAGCGTCCGCTCCGGTCAGGTCACCGAGGACTTGATCCATATCGTTACCACCGCCTACTTCAACGGAATGTTTGAGCCGGTGCGGCACCGCATGGATAAGGCCCGGGCGCTCCACTATATCCGCCAGCTCAACCGCTATCACATGGCAGGATTTGAGACGATCTTTCATCCCGAAAACTTCCGGTAGTGCAAAAGGCCGCTTTTCCGGCGGCCTTTTCATAGAACCAAAGGTTAGCAATAACTAACTAAAGGAGGCTTATTTATGCAGCAAACACAAAGCCCACTGCTGCGGTTGTGGCAGCTGGGCAAGGATCATCACGGTGGCCTGATTGCCGCCATCTTCTGCGCGGTGGCGGGTGTCCTGCTGGGTCTGCTGCCGTATCTCTCGGCAGGGCGTATCCTGGTAGCGCTTCTCACCGGGCAGCGGGACTGGAACTTCTATCTTCTGTGGTGCATGGTGGCCCTTGGTGGCTATCTGGCCAAAACTCTGCTTTACAATCTGGCGCTCTCCCTCTCCCACAAGGCCACCTTCCAGATCCTGCGGGACATCCGGAAGATGGTTCTGTCCAAAATGCCCCGCTTACCCTTGGGAGACATTCTGGACACCTCCAGCGGACGGCTCAAACAGATCGTGGTAGATCAGGTGGAGAGTATGGAGACGACACTGGCCCACCTGCTGCCGGAGATGACCTCCAATCTGCTGGCGCCGGTATGCGTTCTCGTGTATCTGTTTACGCTGGACTGGCGCATGGCATTGCTGAGTCTGGTGTCCATTCCTGTGGGCATGGCTTTTATGATGGCCATCATGGGCAGCTATGGCAAGGACTATCAGGGTGCGGTGGAGACGACCCAGGCCATGAACGAGACCATTGTGGAATACATCGGCGGCATTGAGGTCATCAAGGCCTTCAATCAGGGAAAGAACTCCTATGAGAAGTTCTCCTCCCGGGTGCGGGCCAATGCTACCTACTACTACAACTGGATGAAGAAATGCCAGTTCGGAATGGCGCTGGCCTATGCCATCGCGCCCACCACCCTTATCACGGTGCTGCCTGTGGGCTGGATCTTCTACACGGACGGCAGTTTGTCCGCGGAGGTATTTCTCACCACCATCATCCTGTCCATAAGCATAGTGGGGCCTCTCATTGCCGCCATGGGCTTTGTGGATAATCTTTCCAAGGTGGGTACCATCGTAGATTCGGTGGACGAGATCCTCCTGAAGCCGGAGCAGGATCACGGAACACAGCCGGCACAGCTGGGAAGACCGGATATCGCCTTGGATCATGTCTCCTTTGGGTATGCCCAGGACAAGGAGATCCTCCACAACATCTCCCTCACCATTCCGGCCGGCAGCCTCACCGCTTTGGTTGGTCCCTCCGGTTCGGGCAAGTCCACCATTGCCAAGCTCATCGCCGGTTTCTGGGATGTGACCGAGGGCCGCATTACCCTGGGCGGCGTGGAGGAAAGCCGTATCCCGCTGGAACAACTCTATGACCAGGTGGCCTTTGTTTCTCAGGACAATTACCTCTTTGACGATACCATCCGGGAAAATATCCGTATGGGCCGGGTAAATGCCACGGATCAAGAAGTGGAACAAGTCGCCAAAGCCGCCGGATGCGACGGTTTCATCCGCCAGTTGGAGCATGGCTATGACACCCGGGTGGGCGGCGGAGGCGCCCATCTCTCCGGAGGAGAGCGGCAGCGTATCGCCATCGCCCGGGCTATGCTGAAAAACGCCCCCGTGGTGATTCTGGACGAGGCCACCGCCTACATTGATCCGGAGAATGAAGCAGTGGTCCAGCGGGCAGTGGCAAAACTGGTGGAGGGTAAGACGGTCATCGTCATTGCCCACCGCCTGTCCACCATCACCGGCGCTGATCAGATCGTGGTGGTGAAGGATGGAAGCATCGAGGCGCAGGGCAGGCATGAAGACCTGCTGCGCCATTGTCCGTTGTACGCCGATCTGTGGCAGGCTCACATGGGCGCAAAGGAGGGAGAAACGGTATGATCGAGACATTCAGAGGTATCTGGCGGTTTGCCGGTGAGGAACAGCGCAACATCCGGCGCTCGGTGATCGCCTGCTTTTTCAATGCGGTATTCCATATGTTTGAGATTGCCGCCATCTACTACACCATCCTGGCTCTGCTGGATGGAAAAACCGGCCCTGCCACGGCGTGGCAGGCGCTGGGTCTGTTGGCAGTCAGTATTCTGGGCAGCGCCGTGACCAAGTATTTCTCCCAACTCCAGCAGACCCACGCCGGGTACTTCATGGCGGCCAATAAGCGCGTGGCCATCGGGCAGCGGATGAAATCCGTCCCCATGGGCTACTTCAACGACAACAGCCTGGGAGAGCTCACCGGGGTCTGCACCACTATACTGGACAATGTGGAGACTGTGGCCCCCATGGTGTTGGTGACCATGCTGGGCGGGATGCTCAACGCTCTGGTCTTTACGGTGATGATCCTGATTTTTGACTGGCGGATCGGTCTCATTGTGGTGGCGGCCACAGCAGTTTATTTGTTCATCACCTCCGCCATGGAGCAAAAATCCGCCGCCCTCGCCCCGCACCGTCAGAAGTCCGAGGCCAAGTTGGTGGAGGCGGTGCTGGAATATGTGCAGGGCATGAGCGTGGTGAAGTCCTTCAACCTCACCGGACGGGGCGACCGTACCCTGCAGGAAGCCCTGGAATACAATTGCCGCAGCAACCTGAACATCGAAAAGATGTTCACCCCTTATATTATGGCGCAGGGGATCGCGCTCCAGCTGGGAAGCGTGGCCATGATGCTCTCAGCGGTATGGTTCTATCTCTCCGGGACCATGATCCTGGCCAACGCCCTGATGGTGGTCATCATGTCCTTCCTGGTCTTTGCTCAGATCTCCTCGGCGGGTAGCGGTATGTCCCTGCTGCGTATCGTCAGCAGCTGCATGGCCCATGCTGATGAGACGGATGCCATGCCTCAGCTGGCAGAGACCGGTCGGGTTGGCACGCCCAGGGATCACGGCATTACCTTCGACCATGTTTCGTTCTCTTATGACCAGCGGCCCATCCTGCGGGATGTATCCTTCACCATCCCGGACAGAACCACCACCGCCATCGTGGGCCCCAGCGGCTCCGGGAAAACCACACTGTGTAATCTCATCGCCCGGTTCTGGGATGTGGAGAGTGGCGCCGTCCTGGTGGGCGGTCAGAATGTGAAGGACTATACCCTGGAGGGCCTGATGGATCAAATCTCCATGGTATTTCAGAAGGTCTATCTCTTTGCTGACACGGTGGAAAACAACATCAAGTTTGGATGCCCCAATGCCACCCACGAGGAGGTGGTGGCCGCGGCGAAGAAGGCCTGCTGCCACGACTTCATTCTCACCCTGCCCCAAGGCTATGACACCGTCATCGGTGAGGGCGGTTCCAGTCTTTCCGGCGGCGAGAAGCAGCGCATCTCCATTGCCCGGGCTATCCTGAAGGATGCTCCCATCGTGATTCTGGATGAAGCTACCGCCAATGTAGACCCGGAGAATGAGGACCGGCTGCAAAAGGCCATCGAAGCCCTGACCCGGGATAAGACCATTCTGATGATCGCTCACCGGCTGAAGACGGTCCGCAACGCCGACCAGATCCTGGTGCTGGACGGCGGACAGATCGTTCAGCGGGGCACCCACAGCCAGCTCATGGCCCAGGAGGGCTTGTATCAAGCGTTCGTATCCGGCCGTAAAGAGTCCGGCCAGTGGAAGCTCTGAGAGAAGGAACGCCTAAACCGTTATAAATGAGGAGTGCTGTCACCGGATATATCCCCGGTGGCAGCACTCGATTTCTTTTTACAATGCTAATCAGTCGTCCTCCAACAGTTTGGAGGGCTGAATCTTCAATACTTGGGCGATTTTGAACAGGGTCTCCAAGGATACACCCCGAATTGTTCCTGTTCCTTCTACCTGGCCGACAAAATTAACACTTTTTCCGATCCGTTCAGCAAGAACCTCCTGCGTCAATCCCGCCTTTTTTCTGTAATAGGCGATTTTTAAACCCAGAGTGATATATCGTTCCGGAAACTCTGTCTGCATCACTTCACCTCCCGACATTATGCTACCAACAGAATAGGTAAAATATAATTGAAACCAATTAGAGGATTATTTACTTCAAGTAAATGTTTATATATAATAAGAGGTGAAACATTTACTTGAGGGAGCTGTTGGTCAGAAAATGCCAACGAGAACGACATGGATCTATTTACCGTCAGTTTTTTTGGACATCGGACCGTTCCGGAATTTTGGAAAGCGGAAGAGCGTGTGGAGTCGCTGATCCACACATTGCTTTTGGAAAAGGAATATGTGGAGTTTCTGGTTGGCCGTAACGGAGACTTTGATCAGATTGTTTCTTCTGCCGTCAAGCGCCAACAGCGCCGTGTGCGGGATGACAATAGCGCCCTGATTTTGGCACTTCCGTATCCGACGGCAGAGCTACGGGACAATCTGGAGAACTTTGAAGCATATTATGATGAAATTGAACTGTGCAGCGCCGCCGCTGGCAGCCATCCGAAGGGTGCCATTCAGATTCGCAACCGGCAGATGGTGGATCGAAGCGACCTTGTGGTATTCTATGTGGATCATTCCAGCGGCGGAGCATATCAAACTCTGCGCTACGCCCAGAGAAAGGACAAAGAGATTCTGAATCTTGCATATTTTCGGGAACTCAGAAGATCGTCCACCTGATTCTTGTGTGGGGTGTTTCATTGCAGCTGTGAGGGAAATTTATCGACCAGCAGGGAAATGACTTGACGGGTTAGCGATAGCTAACTATAATCAATCATAGGACACTACACTTTTTGAGGAGGGCCTGTGGAGAAGTACAAAATCGAGAAAGACTCCGTGTAGGAGATTCCTATACGGTTCTTGGTTGCGTCCGTCAGCCGCTGGCAAAGCTGGCCGACGGACCGATGCACCTGCAGATCGTCCGGATCGACTTTGCGGAATACATTCACGGTTAGATTGGAGGAGATTATGCCGATTGAACTATGGCAAGGGCTGCTGATCCCCTTTGCCGGGACGACGCTGGGTGCAGCCTGCGTCTTTTTTATGCGGAATAACTTGAGCGAACTGGTGCAGCGCGCTCTGACCGGCTTTGCGGCAGGGGTAATGGTGGCGGCTTCCGTCTGGAGTCTGCTGCTGCCCGCAATGGAGCAGGCTGTGGACATGGGGCGGTGGTCCTTTGTCCCCGCCGTTGTAGGTTTTTGGCTCGGCATCCTTTTCCTGCTGGGACTGGATCGGCTGATTCCGCATCTGCACCACGGCAGCGCGGAGGCCGAGGGCATCAAAAGCAGTCTTGGAAAGACGACCATGCTGACGCTGGCTGTGGCGCTGCACAACATCCCGGAAGGAATGGCGGTAGGGGCGGTCTATGCCGGGTGGCTCTACAGAGATAGCGGTATCACGCTGGCGGGGGCACTGGCTCTTTCTCTGGGAATTGCCATTCAGAACTTCCCGGAGGGCGCAATCATATCCATGCCCTTGAAAGCAGAGGGGTTCTCCAAATCCCGCTCCTTCCTGTATGGGACGCTGTCCGGCGCAGTGGAGCCAATAGGCGCCATCCTGACCATTCTGCTGGCGGGGATCTTGGTTCCGGTACTGCCCTACGCCCTGAGCTTTGCCGCTGGAGCGATGGTCTATGTGGTAGTGGAAGAATTGATCCCGGAGATGTCAGTGGGAAAGCACTCCAATATAGGGACTATTCTGTTTGCAGTCGGTTTTACCCTTATGATGACGCTGGATGTGGCGCTGGGTGCTTGAGTGAGTGAAGGTGAAAAAATGG
>OGXT01001278.1_pt1 | contig 25384 bp, 27 predicted proteins | sample 1576361 | NCBI WGS metagenome assembly OGXT01 (sample SAMEA3541514, study PRJEB24748) | human gut metagenome | biome: human gut; feature: human-associated habitat; material: faeces | place: China | collected 2012 | reverse complement strand
ATTATCGCTTGCTGAACTGCGGAGCGCGACGTGCTGCTTTGAGACCGTACTTCTTTCTTTCCTTCATTCTGGGGTCGCGGGTCATGAAGCCGGCGGCCTTCAGAGAAGCGCGGTACTCAGGGTTCAGGGTGACCAGAGCGCGGGAAATGCCGTGGCGGATAGCACCGGCCTGACCGGATACGCCGCCGCCGGCGACGGAGACGACAATGTCAACCTTGCCCAGCAGATCGGTGGTGACCAGAGGCTGACGGACGATCAGCTTCAGGGTGTCCAGACCGAAATACTCGTCGATGTCACGGCCGTTGACGATGATGGAACCGGTGCCGTTCTCGTAAACGCGAACACGGGCAACGGAGGACTTACGACGGCCGGTGCCGTAAAAATACTTCTTCTTGCTCTCGTACATTCTAAGTTACCTCCAAATTAGTCCAGATTCCAAACTTCGGGCTTCTGGGCAGCGTGGGGATGCTCGGCGCCCTTGTACAGGTGCAGACGGGTCAGAGCGTTCTTGCCCAGGGTGTTCTTGGGCAGCATGCCCTTGACGGCCAGCTCAACGGCGTAGTCGGAGCGGGCAGCCATCATGTCGCGGGCCTTGGTCTCCTTCAGACCGCCGATCCAGCCGGACACACGGTAGTACTTCTTCTGCTCGGCCTTCTTGCCGGTCAGAACAGCCTTGTCGGTGTTGATGATGATGACGTTATCGCCGCAGTCAACGTTGGGGGTGAAGTCGACCTTGTGCTTGCCGCGAAGCAGGTTAGCGGCGGCGACAGCGGTACGGCCCAGAGGCTTGCCGGCAGCGTCGATCACATACCACTTGCGCTCCAGGGTCTCCTTTTTCAGCAGAGTAGTGGACATTATGATTTCCTCCAATTTGGATTAAAATATTTTGACATTCTCAGATGCCTGAAGTATAATGCCTTCAGGACGCTTGAACTTTATACCACATTAAAAATCAAATGTCAACAGCATTTTTGAGAAATTTTATGAAATACCGAATGATCTTCCAAATGCTCGAAAATAATCGCGAATGCTCTCGTTTTCTAACGTCCTATTTTAAGCGGATTTCGGAGGAAAAACAACTATGCAAAAGCTGATGGGACTGGTTCGGCGGTGCGTGGACGACTATCATATGATCGAGGCGGGCGACCGCATTGCTGTGGGCGTGTCCGGGGGAAAGGATTCTCTCGCCCTGCTGATTTTGCTGGCGGGGCTGCGGGAATACTTTAATAAGCCCTACGAGCTGGAAGCGATCACCATTGATATGGGGCTGGGGATGGACTATTCTCAGGTCGCGGCGCTGTGCGAGGAGTGGAAGGTGCCCTATACCGTGGTGAAAACGGAGATCGCGCCCATTATTTTTGACCACCGTAAGGAGAAGAATCCCTGCTCCATGTGCGCCAAAATGCGCCGGGGTGCGCTGAATCAGGCGATTCTGGACAAGGGCTTCAACAAGCTGGCGCTGGGACATCACTATGACGACGCGGTGGAGACGTTTCTCATGTCGCTGCTGTTCGAGGGGCGCATCAACTGCTTCCAGCCGGTGACCAATCTGGACAGAACCGGCATCGTGCAGATACGCCCCATGCTGTACATTCACGAAAAGACGCTGGACAATTTTGCGGCGCGGATGAACCTGCCGGTGCTGCAAAACCGCTGTCCTGTGGACAAGGTCACGAAGCGGGGAGAGGTCAAGCAGCTGATTTTCGAGCTGAGCAAGACCTATCCCGAGCTGAAAGAGCGGATTTTCGGCGCCATGCAGCGGTATCCGCTGGCGGAGTGGGAGCCGAAGGGGCGGTATAAGCGGCCGAAGGACGAAGAATAAACCGTGATGGTATAAATCGCCTCCTTGTGGGAAAACTTTTCCATAAGGAGGCGGTAAATTATGGTAAAAGGCATTTCCCGTCAGGTGATCGTGGTGCATTCGCCCGACCCGAAGCTGTTTGAACAGGCGATCTTCATTCTCAAGGACAACGCAGTGGGGGAGGGGATCACCGACGAGGCGCTTTTGAAGGAAGCCCAAAAAGCTATCCACACCGGCGACCGGACGAAAAAGAGGCGGCACCTGTACCTTTACGGCGCGGTGTGGGCGGCTGGCGGCGCGCTGCTGACCGGGCTGACATGGTTGATTACAGTGCTGTTTTAAGGTTGCGTAACTGCCCGATTTGTGATACAATTCCCCATATTGCTGCGGGCGGCGGGGTGCCGCCCGAGGGAGATTTTCCCTGCGGATGAGGTGAGGGTATTGCGAATCGGAACGATCGAAGTGAATAACCCCGTGTTCCTCGCGCCCATGGCCGGGGTCACGGACTGGGCTTTCCGCACCGTCTGCGCCGAGCTGGGGGCAGGCGTTACCGTGACGGAAATGGTGTCCTCCCGGGCGCTGGTGTACCGGGATCAGAAAAGCGCGAAGCTGCTCCGGAAAAATCCGGGCAGCGTCTGCGGCGCGCAGATTTTCGGCAACGACCCGGACACCATGGCAGAGGGAGCGCGGCTGGCGCTGGAAATTTCCGGCTGCGACTTTCTGGACATCAACATGGGCTGTCCCATGCCGAAAGTGGCGAACAACGGCGACGGCTGCGGCTTGATGCGCACGCCGGAGCTGGCGGGGAAGATCGTGGAAGCCGTAGTCAAAGCGGTGGACGTGCCCGTCACCGTCAAGTGCCGCCTTGGCTGGGACAAGGGCAGCATCAATGTGCTGGACTTTACCCGGCGCATGGAGGACAGCGGCGCGGCCATGGTGGCCGTTCACGGGCGCACCCGGAGTATGCTCTACAGCGGCACCGCCGATTGGGACGCCATCCACAAGGTCAAGGAGCAGCTGACCATCCCCGTCATTGCCAACGGCGATATCACCGGCGGCGAGGCGGCGGTGCGATGCCTGAAACGAACCGGGGCGGATGGGGTGATGATCGGCCGGAGTGTGTTCGGCGACCCATGGATTTTTCAGGAGGTCAACGCCGCCCTTGCCGGAAAAGTTTATGCCGGACGCCCCTGTCTCAAAGACCGGGTGGCGGTGGCGGTGCGGCAATTCCAGCTTGCCGAGGAAGACCACGGCGAACACATAGCCTGTCTGGAAGCCCGGAAGCACTTTGCGTGGTACTTAAAGGGCGTTCCCCACAGCGGATACTATAAAAATCAGATCTCGTCCCTGACCACCATGGAGGATATTTACCGGGTGGCGAAGGACGTAGTGCGGGATTTAACGTAACGTCCATTTATTTCCATTGATAAAAAATCGGCCGCTTCATATTCTAACCCAAGAGGTGAGAATATGAAGCGGCTTTTGGCGTCCATATTGATCCTGCCCATGCTGGTGCTGCCGGTTCAGGCGGAGACCATTAAGTGGGTGGATTTTAACGTGCCCTATGAGTCCATGAAGTACGCGCTGGATCAGGACATCGCGACCTTTGAACAGGAAAAGCACATTTCGTGGATTGACATATTGGCGCTGGCGGCCTGCCGCACCGGGGGAAAGTGCGCTCTTGCTTCGGTGAAGCAGGCAGTTGCTGATTTGAAAAAGGACAAACAGCCGGAACAGCTGCTGGGCGACCTGTACAAATATTATGACTACTACCACCGGGCGTACACGGCCGCTCTGGGCGGTCTTGTGGGCAGCTACGCCATCGAAAAGGACGGGCAGTGGGTGGCGACCTATGGCCTGAAAGCGTTCTCGCCAATCGCGGCTGGGTACGGCTACAGCCATTGCGACGACTTCGGCGTGGCCCGTTCCTTTGGATTCCGGCGAAAGCATCTGGGTAACGACCTGATGGGCGCTCTGGGAACGCCCGTCGTGGCGGTGGAAGGCGGCGTGGTAGAGGCCATGGGCTGGAACCGGTACGGCGGCTGGCGGGTGGGCATCCGCAGCTTTGACAGCCGCCGCTACTATTATTACGCCCACCTTCAGAAGGATACGCCCTTTGCCCCGGGGCTTGCCGAGGGGGACACCGTGCAGGCGGGGGATGTCATCGGCTTCATGGGCAGAACCGGCTATTCCGACCGGGAAAATGTCAACAACATCGAGACGGTGCATCTGCATTTCGGTCTGGAACTGGTATTCGACGAGAGCCAGAAGGAATGTAATTCGGAGATATGGATCAATGTCTACGACATTGTCCGGCTGCTGTCCGGTCACAGGAGCAGCATTCAGCGGACAGAAAGCGGCTGGGGCAGGGTATATCCCTATCAGGATTTGGACTGGGAAGAATATCCCAAGGTGCAGCCATAAAAAACGGGATGCAGAGAGTTCTGCATCCCGCATATTTTGACGTTATTCCATCGTCAGATGGTTTTCCTCCAGCGCCTTCTGGATGGCGACCGCGAGGATGGGGGCGAAGACGAGGGCAACCACGGCATTGAACGCAGTGGCAGGGAGTTTGGCGACGACGGTAAGCAGCGCTGCGTCGGGGGTCAGACCCTTGATGAGCAGGCCGCTGTAGAAATAGCTCTTGGCCAGGTACAGCACCGCGTAGGTCAACGCTCCGGCCAGCGTGGCGAGAAGCGCCTTGACATAGCCGAATTTCTTTCCGCCCGCCCGGATGATGAGACCCGCGACGAGGCCGTAAGCACCCTTGGTCAGGAAGGTGATCCAGCACTCGGAGATGTACAGCGGGTTCATGATATCATAAATGGCGGAGCCGAGGCCGGAGGCCAGACCGCCCAGCCATGGGCCAAGCAGAATGCCGCTGAGGGCGCACATGATGTTGCCCAGATGGAAGGACGTGGTTCCCGCGATATCCAGAGGCAGGGTGACGCGAAGCGCGGAACCGGCTACGGTCAAAGCCGCCATCAGCGCCGTGAAAACGATTTTCCGTGTGGTCAGGGTATGTTTCTTTTCCATGGTGAATTACCTCCCGAATTGGTATGGAAACAGTATAGCAGGTTCTGGCTATAAATATAGTGCCAAATCTACGATATAAAATAAGGCCAGATACTCCCAATATAAAACATGGTCACGAAATACGAATGGATTTATCAAAATAAACTAAAAACCCCGAAAGCACTGTACAGAAAATGAAAAGGATGGTATAATACCGTTAGCCAATTACGAAAGGGGAACTTTACCAATGAGACTGATTCGTGCCAAGGATTATAACGACGTGAGCCGCAAGGCCGCCAATATTATCGCTGCCCAGATTTATCTGAAGCCCGACTGCGTGCTGGGTCTGGCAACCGGCAGCAGCCCCGTGGGTACTTACAAGGAACTGATCGCCAAGTACGAAGCCGGCGATCTGGACTTCTCCAAGGTCAGAACCGTGAACTTGGACGAGTACGTGGGCCTGACCAAGGATCACGACCAGAGCTATGCTTACTTTATGCGCTCCAACCTGTTCGACCATGTGAACATTGATCAAAATAACTGCAACATCCCCAACGGCATGAACCCCGGCGCCGAAGCGGAGTGCGCCCGGTACGATGCCGTCATCGACGCCTTCGGCGGCGCTGATCTCCAGCTGCTGGGCCTCGGCCCCAACGGCCACATCGGCTTCAACGAGCCTGCGGACGCTTTTGTCAAGGGCACCAACAAGGTTGCGCTGACCGCTTCCACCATCGACGCCAACGCCCGCTTCTTTGCTTCCCGGGACGACGTTCCCACCCACGCTTACACCATGGGCATCGGTTCCATCATGAAGGCAAAGCGCGTTCTGCTGGTGGTCAACGGCGAAAAGAAGGCACAGGCCGTGAAGGACTGCTTCTTTGGCCCCATCAAGCCTCAGGCGCCCGGCTCCATCCTCCAGCTGCACCCCGACTTCACGCTGGTGGCGGACGAGGCTGCCCTGTCTCTGGTGAAGGATCTGCTGTAATCGTTAAATAGTTTGTCCCGGAACGGCTTGCCGTTCCGGGACGTTTCTTTGCATATTATACCGCAAAACAGGGTATCCTTTCCAGAGAAAGGGGCTTCTGATTATGGACTTTTTGAATTCGGAAACCAGAAAGAATCTGGTCCGTTCCTTCGCCGGGGAATCTCAGGCGCGGACACGCTACACCGTCTACGCCGGGGTGGCGCGGAAGGAGAACTTTGAGTGGATCGCGAGAATTTTTGAGGAAACGGCGGCAAACGAAACCGTCCACGCGGAGGAATTCCTGGAAATGCTGAAACGGCTGGGCGGCTGCGCCGAAAACGTGGACCTGAGCGCCGGCTATCCCTTCCAGCTGGGGACAACGGCGGAAAATCTGGCATTCGCCGCCAACGGGGAAAAGGACGAGCATGACGACGTTTACCCCGGCTTCGCGGAAATGGCGCGGCGGGAGGGCTACAACGACGCGGCGCGTCTGTGGATGCAGATCGCCCGGATCGAGGGCGTTCACCACAACCAGTTCCAGTCTCTCGAGCAGCAGCTCACCAAGGGCGAGCTGACGGAAAAGCAGGAGCCGATCCGCTGGCGCTGCCTGAACTGCGGTTACACCTACGAGGGTATCCGCGCCTGCGACCCCTGCCCCGTCTGCGGCAAAAGTGCCGGATGGCAGGAGGGCGAGCTGGATAAAAAGGAAATGCGCACCTGAAATGTTTCCTGCCCCCTGAAAACGGGGGTTACATAGGATAATGTCAGAACTTTTGCAACTTCCTGTTTACAGATGCCGGGTTTGTGTGTTATGATATCGCGTAGTATCATAAGATAGCAGAGGTTACGCGCGATGGATTATATTGTATTGGATATGGAATGGAACCAGCCATGGCCGGGGTCTCCTTCCTCCAAAAAGGTGCTGCCCGTGGACATCCGGGGGGAGATCATCCAGATCGGCGCCGTCCGGGTGTCGGAGGAGCAGTTCGTTCAGGATGAATTCCAGATCATGGTGAAGCCCAAGTATTACCGGCACCTGAACCGCCGGGTCAGCAAGCTCACCGGTATCAAGGAAGCCCGCCTGCGGGATGAGGGCGTGCCGTTCCCCGAGGCAATCGAAAAGTTCCGGGAATGGTGCGGCGAGGATGTGGTGTTCCTCACATGGGGCTTTGACGATATCGGCATTCTGCGGGAAAATCTGCGGCTTTTCGGTCTGGATGAGCGTTTCACGGAGAAGTGGTACAACGCCCAGATGATTTTCAATGCCCAGACCGACGGCTCCACCTCCCAGAAAGCGCTGAAAACCGCCATGGAAATGTTCAGCATCGAGGCGACCCGTCCCGCCCACGACGCGCTGGGCGACGCCTATCACACGGCGTTGATCTGCGCCATGCTGGACTTGAAGAAAGGCGCGCGGGAGTATGACGCGGCGCTGAAAAGCCATGAAAACGGCTTCCACGGCGCGGAACTTCCCGGCTGCATTGCCCGGAAGGTGTTCTACGACTATGCCGATAAGCGGGAAGCGCTGGCCGCCATGTCCGGGGAGGAGAACAAGTGTCCCGTCTGCGGCGGGCGAATGCTTGGCTCCCGGTGGTTTTCCCAGCCCGGACACCGGTATATGGACTTGGCTGCCTGCCCGGAGCATGGAAAATTTCTCATTCGGGTGCGGCTTTCCCAGCAGCCGGACGGCCTGACCCGGGTCAGCCGATTGACTTATGAGGCTACCTCCGAAGCGGCGGAAGCCTACGCCCACCGCGCGGAAAAAGCCGACCCGGAAGAAACGCCCCGTCCCCGGCGCCGGCGCAGAAGAAGCAGCGCCGCGAAGCAGGAAAGTAAGGAAGAATAACGAACAGGCGCACCCGCAAGGGTGCGCCTGAACATTTTCAAAATAACCATTTCACCGTCCACGACGCCATGAGAAAGCCGACAAAGTCCGCGAACAGCGCCGCCGGGAGGGTGTAGCGGGTCTTTTTGATGCCCGCCGCGCCAAAGTAGACGCTGATGGTGTAAAAGGTCGTCTCCGTGGAACCCAGCATCACCGCTGCCGTGCGGCCGATTTGAGAATCCACGCCGTACTGCGCCATCAGTTCTGCCCCCACCGCAAGGGCGGCGCTGCCGCTGATGGGGCGGATGAGCACGAGCATGGCCGTCTCCGGCGGAATGCCGAAGAAGGAAAAGACCGGGGCAAAGAAATCGCTCAGAAGCGCCACAGCCCCGGAAGCGCGAAGCATATGGACGGCGGTCAGCAGCAGAACCAGCGCCGGAAGAATGGTCACAAGGAGTTTCAGTCCGTCCGCGCCGCCTTGAAGGAGAAGGTCATAGGCGTTTTCCCGCTTCCCGAGAGCCAGCGCCGCCGCCAGAAACAGAAGCACCGGAACAATGTAATCCGTCATTTCCGCCAGACCTTTCCCAGCACCCACGCCGCCGTGACCCCCAGTCCGGCAGAGCACAGGCTCGTGACCCACACTGCCGGGAGAATATCAAAGGGGGTCGCGCAGCCCAGAGCGCTGCGGACAGCCGCCACATTCGCCGGGATCAGCTGGATGGAGGCGGTGTTCAGTACGATCAGACGGCAAAGCTCGTCCGTGGCGGTGCCGCCACGCTTCATCCGCTGCGCCGCCTGAATGCCCATGGGCGTGGCGGCGTTGCCGAGGCCGAGAAAATTCGCACAGATGTTGGCGCTCAGACTTTCCGCGAGGGCAGCGTCCTCCTTTGTGCTGGGAAACACCCGGTGCAGCAGGGGGCGCAGAAGCCGGGAGAGCATCCGGGTGATTCCGGCGTGCTCCATCAGCCGCCCCGCGCCCGTCCACAGGCACAGGCTCCCCGCCATGGACAGGGCAAGCTGTATCCCGGCCTGTGCGCCGCTGACCGTGGCCGCCGCCAGCGCGCTGCCGTTGCCCAGAACCAGCGCACAGAGAATGCTTATCAGAACGATGCCCGTCCATATCCAGCTCATGACCATGGGCATTTCTCCCCCTTTCCGTACGTTCGGCTGAGGCAAACGCTCCGGCCGCCGCCCTCGCCGATTGTATCAGAGACGCCTTAACGCATGGTATGCGGATAAGAAATGGAAAAGAATGGAAATGTTTCGACAAAAATTTCAGTTTGTTGTAAAAAGTATTTGACTATAGTAAATAAAATTAGTATAATGATAATGCAAATAAGCCGCTGGAAAACGAAGGAAGGGAGCTGACCGCAATGAAGTCTACGGGCATTATCCGAAAGGTAGATGAGCTTGGCAGAATCGTGCTGCCCATTGAACTGCGCCGCACACTGGACATCGCGGAACGGGACGAGTTGGAGATCTACATGGAAAGTGATCGCATCATCCTGCAAAAGTTCGAGCCGGCGTGCGTTTTCTGTGGTTCTTCCCGAGGGCTGATCTCCTACCGGCAGAAGAACATCTGTCAGGAATGCATCAGAAACATGACGGAATTTTGAAAAAGACCCCGAATGATGTGAAAATCATTCGGGGCCTTAGACTGTCGGAGAACTGTGCCATTGTGCACACTGCTGCGGCAGTCCTACGGATTTCCAAACATTTTGGCTGCTGAGCCAGTGGCTTTTATGCCCATCCGGGGGATTCTTACACAAGGCTGAGAACCGGCTCGGGATCGCAGTGTATCTTTTGACGCGCCGGCCTTGCATTTTATTGCGGAAAATGCTACAATAAATGATACGAAAACGCGGGGAGGAAAAATGCATGTTCTTTCTGAATTTCAGTGACCGCCGCACAGGAAACTGCGGCTCAATTGCCGCTTTCTGTGCACAGATGCAGGGCGGCCGGGCTGTTGATATTCCGGGAATCTTTGCACGGGGGTGCGGGGCTTGCCAGACCGAATGCTTTCAAAAAGACGGCGTCTGCCCGCTGCCGGATGCGCCTGCAATCACGGCGCTATATGAGGCGATCACGGAGCAGGGCGCCTGCTTTATTGTGCCGAATTACTGCGACTGGCCCTGTTCAAATTTTTTTCGCTTTTGCGAACGCGGGTGCGGCTATTTTGGCACCGGTACAGAACGCGCCGAGCGCTATCTTGCCGCCGAAAAGCATTTTATCGTTGTCAGCAATACGAACCGCGCCCATTTCGAGGAAATTTTTTCGGAACATGTTCCTTCCGCCAACTCCCCGCACATTCTGTTTCTCAGCGCCGCTGCGTATCACCGCGTGAGCCTGCGGGGCGATCTTGTGGAGGTTGAGGAGGTGCGTGCTGCGCTGCGGGCTTTTTTTGACGAGCCGCCCGTAAAACTATAAAACCGGAATTTGTGATATTATTTTGGCTGCTGTGGTTATTGAACGTGAAAGGGAACCATGACGGTTCCCTTTCGCGCGATTCTTCCATCCGAAGTCTTCGGATGGATATTTTTTTATTGTTTGACCCCGAATGATGTGAAAATCATTCGGGGTCTTTTAACGCAATGTCATAAACCACATTTTTGGGAAGTCCCAGCTCTGCGGCGGTCTGCTTGACCGCATCCTTGCGGCTGAGCCCCTGAGAAATCAGCTGGGCGACACGGGCGGCGGCGTCGTCCTCTGAGGCGGATTTCTTTACCGTTTCCGGCGCGCCCGCGACGATGAGAACGAATTCCCCCTTCGGCGGCGTTTCGGTGTACTTTGTCAGGGCTTCCCCCAGTGTGGTGCGGACGACTTCTTCATGAAGCTTTGTCAGCTCCCGGCACAGACTGATGGGGCGGTCAGCGCCGAAGACTTCCGACATATCCGCCAGCGTGGACACCAGCTTGTGGGGGGCTTCGTAGAAGATCATCGTCCGGGTCTCGGTTCGCAGGGCGTCCAGATGCTCCCGGCGGCTTTTTTTCGCCGTGGAGAGGAAGCCCTCAAAGCAGAACCGGCCGGTGGACTGCCCGGAAATGCTCAGCGCCGTGATGGCGGCACAGGGACCGGGGATGGCGCAAACGATGATGCCGGCTTCAGCGCACTGCTTGACCAAGTCCTCCCCGGGGTCGGAGATGGCGGGACTGCCCGCGTCGGAGACCAGCGCGCAGGTCTCCCCGGCGAGAATGCGGTCAACGATCCGGTCGCCCTTCGTGGCCTTGTTATGCTCGTAGTAGCTGACAAGGCTTTTTTTGATGCCCAGATGGTTGAGTAGTTTCAGCGTCACCCGCGTATCCTCGGCGGCGATGAAGTCGGCGCTTTCCAGCGTCTCCCGGCAGCGCAGGGAGATATCCCCCAGATTGCCGATGGGGGTCGGGACAAGATACAGCATTCCAGCCATGTGAAACCTCCTAGAGATGGTAAATCCGGCGGTATTGCTCGGTGGGGGCACCGCTCAAGTCGTGGAGAACGATCTCCTCCCATTTAAGACCGGGCTTTCCGCCCTTGCGCAGCTGAAGCAGGACAAGATTCACCGGGGAATCCGCCTGATGGCGCACAAGGCACAGCCGCTTGGCTTCCAGATTGACCTCCGAACCCCGGACGATCAGCTCGGCCAGCCGTTCCGGACGGTGGACGAGGAAAAAGTCGCCGCCGTATTTCAGCGCCCAAGCGGCGGCCCTGAACAGGTCGGCGGGGGAGCAGGCGTCCTCCCGGCGGGCAAGGGCGGCGGTGCGGCTGGCGGGGCCGCCGGAAAAATAGGGGGGATTGGAGACGCAGACATCAAAGCTTCCCGGAGGAAAACTGCCGGGAACTTGCCGCACATCGACGCATATACTTTCCATGCGGGTCGTCAGGCCGTTGCGGCGGATGTTGTCGATGGCGGCGAGGTGGGCACTCTGAGACAGCTCCACGCCGGTGACGCGGCAGCTTTCATTCACGGCGCACAGCAGCAGCCCCAGTGTGCCGCAGCCGGAGCCGAGATCCAGCACCCGGGCGTTTTTGGGGAGCCTGACAAAATGGGACAGCACCATGGAATCGGTGCTCAAGGGAAAAGCGCCTTCCGGCAGGTTCAGGGTAAATCCGTTGGGTAACTGCTCCATGAATGCCTCCCGTGGTGATATTTACGCTATTATACAACAAAAAATCGGCCTGCGCAAGCATTTGCGCAGGCCAATTCGGGTCTGAGAAAGATTAGCCTTCCTCGATAGCGTCGGCGGGGCACTGATCGGCGCAGGAACCGCAGGAAACGCAGATATCGGGGTTGATCTCGTACTTGCCGTCACCCTCGGAAATAGCCTCGACAGGGCACTGCTCGGCGCAGGAGCCGCAGGCGACGCAGCGGTCAGTAATCGTGTAAGCCATGGTGTTACCTCCATTTATCTAATATGTATTGCACGCCACACAACTAGCGTATCCCCATTGTAACATGGTTTTCCCAAAAAGCAATTCCTTTTTTATAAAAAATTTTTGAATAATTTCTGCCTTGGGTGGTGAGAATTTTCCGGAACAGGAAAGGGAAAAACCATTAACTCGGGAGGGATACCGTGCATTACGATATACTGACGTCCGACCTGATCCAGCGTGCCGCCCAACTGGCGAGAAGTCTGGGACACAGCTACGTCGGCTCTGCCCATCTGCTGCTGGTGATGGCGCGGGAACCCGGGGCGGCGGGGCAGACCCTCCGGCTTCTGGGCATGGACCCGGACCTGACGGAGGCAATGGCACGGCTGCTCTACGGGCAGGGGACGCCGGAACTGCCCCTGCCTCAGGGACTGACCGGGGAGTCGCGGGAGCTTCTTCGTGGGGCGGCGCGGGAGGCAAAGCATCTGGGCAGCCGGGAAATTACGCCGCAGCATCTGCTGCTGGCGATGGCAAGACGGGAAAACAGCGACGCATATGAGCTTTTGAAGCTCAACGGCATCAGCACCGACGAGCTGTTTACCCATGCGGTGGACTATCTGCACTGGGAGCAGGGCGCTCCCGTGAGAGGAAAAAAGGAGGCGGTCACAACGAAACTTTTGGAGCAGTTCAGTGAAGATCTGATTCTCAAGGCGTCAGGCATGGACCCGGTGATCGGGAGAGAACGGGAGATCGACACGGTCATCGGCATTCTGTGCCGGAAAAACAAGAATAACCCCGCACTGGTCGGCGAGCCGGGGGTGGGAAAAACCGCCATCGCCGAGGGGCTTGCCCAGCGGATGGCGGTGGGCAACGTGCCGCCCCAGCTGAAAGACAAACGGCTGGTGAGTCTGAACATGGCGTCTCTGGTTGCCGGAACCAAGTACCGGGGCGAATTCGAGGAACGTCTGCGGGACGTGCTGGGGGAAATCCGCCGCAGCGGAGACGTGATTCTTTTCGTCGATGAAATGCACACCATCGTCGGCGCGGGCGCGGCCGAGGGCGCCATTGACGCGGCGAACATCTTCAAGCCCGCTCTGGGACGGGGCGAGCTGCAAATGCTGGGCGCGACGACCCGGGAGGAATACCGGAAGTATATTGAAAAGGACGCCGCGCTGGAACGGCGCTTCCGCCCGGTGGTGGTGGAGGAGCCGGGGGAGGAAGCAACGCTGGCGATCCTCCGGGCGCTGAAGCCGGGGCTGGAACGGCACCACCATCTGCGGATCTCCGAGGAAGCGGTGAAGGAGGCGGTGCGCCTGTCCCGGCGGTATCTGCCCGACCTGTATCTTCCCGACAAAGCCATCGATCTGTTGGACGAAGGCGCTGCCCGTGCGCGGATGGAGGAAATGCAGCTGTCCCGGGGCGGCCCTGCCAGAAAAGAGCTGGAACAGGAGCTGAACGAAGCGGTACGGGAACGGAAATTTGAAAAGGCCGCCGAACTGCGGGACAAAATGCAGCACCTGTCGAAGCCCGCCGACGGAAAACGCGCCCGGTGCGTCACCGGGGCGGACATTGCGTGGGTGGTCTCCGCCCGGACGGGAATTCCCGTGGGGCGGCTCACCGCCGGGGAACGGGAACGGCTGCTGGGGCTGGAAGGATTGCTGTCCGCGCAGGTGGTGGGGCAGAGCAAAGCTGTCAGCGCCGTGGCCGAGGCGGTGCGCCGGGGCTACTGCGGCATCCGGGACGGGTCGCGGCCCATTGCGTGCCTGCTGTTCACGGGACCCACCGGCGTGGGAAAGACGGAGCTGTGCCGGGCGCTGGCGCAGGAGGTCTACGGCAGCCGGGACGCCATGATCCGGCTGGACATGACGGAATATATGGAAAAGCAGTCGGTCTCCCGCCTGATCGGCGCGCCTCCCGGGTACGTCGGCTATGAGGAAGGCGGCAAGCTGACGGAGGCGGTTCGCCGCCGCCCCTACTGTCTGGTACTGATGGATGAGCTGGAAAAAGCCCATCCGGACGTGTTGGGCATTCTGCTGCAAATCATGGAGGAAGGAACGCTGACGGATTCCACGGGGCGGCACGTCAGTTTCAAGAACGCCATTGTGGTCATGACCTCCAACGTAGGCGGTCAGATCCGGGGCGACGGACTGGGCTTCTGCGCCGGGGGACGAAGCGCGGAGATCGGCGAAGCGTTACAGCAGGCGTTTTCCCCGGAATTTCTGGGACGAATCGACCAGACGGTGTGCTTCGAGCCGCTGGGGACCGGTGCTCTGGAAGCCATCACATGGAAATATCTGCGGCAGCTTCAGGAGCGGACGGCGGCGCTGGGGACCCAGCTTCTGCTGCCCCCGGAACTGGCGACGGAGCTGTTGAAAAAGCGCCCCGGAAAGGATGGCGCGCGGCAGATCCGCCGCCTTGTGCAGACCGAGGTGGAGGGGCCGCTGGCGAGCTACCTGCTGCGCTGCGGGAAGAAACCCGCACGGGTCAAGCCAAAACTGGAGGACGGAAAGCTGGTTTTTTGACGCTCTGGGGCGCGGTGAAGGCGTGGTTATCTGAAATGAAGCTGAGAAAACGCCTGTTTTATTAGAACAAATATGCGAATATTCCCCGATTTCTGGCGGAAATCGAAAAATCCCTGAGAAAAAGATTGATTTTTTCCCTTGCGGGTAGTATACTGTCTCTACATGGAGCAAAAGGGCAGTAAAGTGGAGCGAAAGGGAGGTGAGCGCCGTGATCGGTAAATATCCTGCGAAGCTGGACGAAAAGAGCCGCCTGTTCGTTCCGTCCAAGCTGAGGACGGAGCTGGGGGACACCTTTTTTGTCACCCTCGGCGTCAACTGCGGTCACCGCTGTCTCACCGTCTACACTGCCGAGGAATGGAAGCGCCTTTCGGATAACTACAATGCCATGAGCATTTCCCAGCGCTCCGGCGCAACCAGCCTGATTTTTATGAACGCCGCCGAATGCAGCCCGGATAAGCAGTACCGTTTCAGCCTGACGCAGTTTCTCTTGAGCTACGCCGGAATCGACCGGGAGGTCATGATCGTCGGCCGGGCAGGACAGGCGGAGATCTGGGACGCGAAGGAATTTGCCGACTTTGAGCGGGAGAACCTGACCCCGGAGAAGCTGTTGGCATCCCTGGAGGCGATCGGCCTATGAGTGAATTTCATCATGTTTCCGTGCTGCTAGAGGAATGTATTCAGGGGCTTGCCATCAAGCCCGACGGCATTTATGTGGACGGAACGTTAGGCGGCGCGGGACATTCCAGCCGCATTGCCGCGAAGCTCACAACCGGGCGGCTCATCGGCATCGACCGGGACAACGTGGCGCTGGAAGCGGCGGCGGAACGGTTGAAGCCCTATGAAGACCGGGTCACGCTGGTTCACGCCAATTTCTGCGACATGGATGAGGCGCTCGAGAAACTGGGCATCGATAAGGTGGACGGCATCCTGCTGGACTTGGGCGTTTCCTCCCCCCAGCTGGACGACGGGCAGCGGGGCTTTTCCTATATGACGGACGCGCCGCTGGATATGCGCATGAACGGCGAGGACGTCCGGGACGCCCGTCAGATCGTGAACACATGGTCTTACGAGGAACTCAAGCGTATTTTGTATGATTACGGCGAGGAGCGTTTTGCGCCCCGGATCGCCGCAGCCATCTGCCGCCGCAGAGAGCAGGCGCCCATCGAGACGACGCTGGAGCTGGTGGACGTGATCAAAAGCGCCATGCCCGCTTCCGCTCTGCGGGAGAAGCAGCACCCGGCCAAGCGCAGCTTTCAGGCCATCCGCATCGCCGTCAACGACGAACTGGGGGCGGTGGAAACGGTGATGAAAAAAGCCGTTCCGCTGCTGAATCCCGGCGGACGGCTGGCGGTGATCACCTTCCATTCTCTGGAAGACCGCATTGTGAAAAACGCCATGGCGGAGGCGGCGAAGGGCTGCACCTGCCCGCCCAGTTTCCCGGTCTGCGTCTGCGGCAAGAAGCCTCAGGTGCGGATCGTGACCCGCAAGCCCATCGTTTCCGGGGAAGAAGAACTGGAACGGAATCCCAGAGCACGCAGTGCCAAACTGCGTATCTGCGAAAAACTATAAATTATAACAGGCAAATTGCCGGAAAGGGGATAGAATGATGACGGAAAAGCCCAAAATTCAGTACATTGGTCAGTTCTATGTCCCCGGCAGCGAGGCGCAGGTGCTTGCGCCGAAGAAAAAGAAGAAAAAGGCCAAAACAAAGCTCCCGATCGCAAAGCAGGAGCAGGTAAAGGCGATCTATATCGACCCCGTGGCGCTGATTGGCATCACGGTGGCAGTGGTGATGCTGGCGGTCATGGTGGTGGGAGCATTGCAGCTGCGCAGCGACTGGGCGCAGTATGAGCAAATGTCCAACTACGTCTCCCGGCTGAACCAAAACAACGCCGAGCTGGAACGCACCTATCGGGACGGCTACGATCTGGAGGACATCCGGGACAAGGCGCTGGCGCTTGGCATGGTGCCGGTGGAGGAAGTGCCGAGCAGAACCATCACCGTCACGATCTCCCAGCCGAAGCCGGAACGGACGCTCTGGGACGACATCGTCTGGTTCTTTGGCGGCCTGTTCGGGGACGGGGAAGCCGCTTCCTTCGGATGAGCGGAAAAAGCGGTTCCCCTGCATAAAGTTCGTCCCTCCTCATAAAGTAAGATAGCAGCTGCACTGGGCGGCGAGGGATTCCCTTGCTGCCCAAAGTTGTATCTTGACGGAAAGGCCGGTGGCTTATGGGGAGGAAGAAGCGGGAATTTAACCGTCTGCGGCTGGACAGCGGCCAGCACAGGCGCATCATGCTGGTATCCGCGCTGCTGGGGGCGCTGGCCTTCCTGCCGGTGGGGTTGCGGCTGTACAACCTGATGGTGACGAACTACGATTATTATTCCTCCCTCGCTCTGCGTAACCAGACCCGCACGACGACGGTGACCGCCGACCGGGGGGACATCTTCGACCGGAATATGAATATTCTGGCGACCTCCGTCAGCGTGGAAAATGTGTATCTCGACCCCCACGAGCTGAAGCAGTCCAAGGCGGATATTCCCGAAATTGCCCGGACGCTGGGAGAAATTCTGGGGAAAGACCCCGCCTGGATCGAGGAACAGGCGGCGGACATCAAACGGCGCTACAAGCAGGTCGGCACCCGCGTTGACGAGGAGACTGCCGGAACAATCCGGGATTACATCAATGAAAAGGGCATTTCCGGCATTCATCTGGAACCCACGTCCCAGCGGGTCTACCCCTATGAAACGCTGGCGGCGCAGGTCGTCGGCTTCACCAACGCATCCAACGAGGGCTGTGAAGGGGTGGAGGCCGCTTACAACAGCTTCCTCGCGGGCAGCACGGGCAGAGTCATCACCACAAAGGGCAATAACGAAATGGATATGCCCTTTTCCTATGAAAACTACGTTTCCTCCCGGCAGGGGGACAGCGTGATTCTGACACTGGACGCCACGGTGCAGGCGTGCCTTGAAAAGCAGCTTTCCGCCGCCATTGCCCGCTATGACGTCCAGAACGGCGCCTTCGGGCTGGTAATGAACTGCAAGACGGGAGAAATCCTCGCCATGGCCACGCTGGGCAGCTATGACCCCAACAACTATCTGGAAATCGCCGACGAGGGAACGGCGGCGCAGCTGGAAGAAATGAAACGGGTCTACCTCGCCGAGCCGGAGGGGAGCGAAGCCTACGAGGCTGGGAAGACGGCCTATGGGGAAGCCCTCTCCGCCGCCCGATTGAAGCAGTGGCGCAACCGGGTGATCTCCGACGGCTATGAGCCGGGTTCTACCTTCAAGGTGCTGACCATGTCGGCGGCGCTGGACTGCGGCGTGATCGACCTGAATACCTCTTTCCACTGCTCCGGTTCTGAGCAGATTCCGGGACGTGCCCAGCGGCTCCACTGCTGGCGCTCCACGGGACACGGGGCGGAAAAAACGCCTCAGGCGCTGCAAAATTCCTGCAACATCGCCTTCGCCCACATCGCCCTGAAGCTGGGCGGGGAGCGGTTTTATGAATACGTCAAAAACTTTGGGGTGCTGGAAAAAACCGGCATCGACCTGGCAGGAGAGAGCAAGGGCGTCTTTTTCGACAAGGCGCTGGTCACGGACACGGACAAATGGGGGACGGCGTCCCTGACCTCCGGTTCTTTCGGACAGACCTTCAAGATCACCCCATTGCAGCTGGTGCGGGCGATTTCGTCCGTGGTCAACGGCGGACAGCTGATGGAGCCGTACATCGTCTCGGAGATTCTGGACGCCGACGGCAATACGGTGATGAAGGCGGAGCCGACGGTGGTGCGCAGAACCATTTCGGGGGAGACTTCTGACACCATGCGCACCCTCATTGAGTCCGTCGTTACGGAGGGAACGGCAAAAAATGCCAAAGTTGCCGGGTTTTCCATCGGCGGAAAGACCGGAACCAGTGAAAAAATTGACGTTTTTGACGAGAATGGCCAGCGCGTGCAGGATAAAATCGTATCTTTTGTGGGGATTGCGCCTATGGACGATCCGGAGTATATTATACTTGCCGCATTGGATACACCGTCCCGGACAACGGGAATTTACATTTCCGGCGGCGTCATGGCGGCGCCCACCGTGGGCGCGGTGATGGCGGACGTGCTGCCATACTTAGGCGTGAAGAAGTCCTTTTCCGAGGACGATATCGCGGGAAAGCTGATCGTCATGGAAGACCTGACCGGCATGACGGCGAAGGATGCCCAGACGCTTCTGAAAAAAGAAGGGCTGACGGCGGCAATTTCCGGCAGCGGCGAAACGGTGACGGGGCAGATCCCGTCTCCCGGACAGACCGTTCCCGGGGGAAGCCAGGTGCTTCTGTTTCTGGGGCAGACCCCGGAGCCGGAAACGGTGAAGGTCCCCGATTTTTACGGCATGAACCGTCAGCAGGCCAGCGACGCCGCGGGCGCGCTGGGGCTGTACATTCTGGTGACGGGGAACGATGAAATTTCCACCGGCGTGACCGTGACGGCGCAGAACGTGGCCAAGGATACCGAGGTTCCCGCGGGAACGACGATCACGCTGGTATTCGCGGATACCGCGGCCAGAGACTGACAACGGAGGATGAATATGAAGCTGAAGGAACTTTTGACGGGCATTTCCGTTCTGGAATGCACCGCGGACCCGGAGCTTGAAATCAAAGAGATTTTCTATGATTCCCGGAAGGTGACCCCGGGCAGCCTGTTTGTGGCCGTGTCCGGCTTTGCTGCCGACGGAAATAAATTTATTCCCATGGCAGCGGAAAAGGGCGCGGCGGCGGTGGTCACGGCGAAGAAGCCGGAGACGGATATTCCCTATGTTCTGGTGGAATCCGACCGGCTGGCGCTGGCGCTGCTGGGGTGTAATTTCTTTGGCCGCCCGGCGGAGCATATGACCATGATCGGCATTACCGGCACCAACGGAAAAACGTCCTCCACGCTTCTTCTAAAGCAGGTTCTGGAAACCTGTCTGGGGGCGAAGGTGGGGCTGATCGGCACCATGGCCAATATGATCGGGCAGGAGACCATCCCCACCGAGCGAACCACCCCGGAGAGCTTTGAATTGCAGGCGCTGTTCGCAAAAATGCGGGACGCGGGCTGCACCCATGTGGTGATGGAGGTTTCCAGCCACGCCATTTCCTTGGAGCGCATCGGCGGCATTCATTTTGACGTCGCCGCCTTTACCAACCTGACGGAAGACCATCTGGACTTCCACAAGACCATGGACGCCTATTGCGAAGCCAAGGCTGAGCTGTTCCGCCGCTGCCGTCTGGCGGTGGTCAATGTAGACGACAGCTATTCGGACAGGATTCTCGCGGCGGCCGCCTGCCCGGTGCTGACCACCGGCGTACACCGTCCCGCCGAACTGCGGGGCGAGGACTTGGAGCTTCTGGCGCAGGGCATTCGCTTTATGGCCGTATCCGGCGAGGAACGGGCGGCGGTGTCTCTGCCCATCCCCGGAAAGTTCACCGTCTACAACGCGCTGACGGTTATGGGTATCGCAAAGCAGCTGGGCATTTCCCTGACGGACTGCGCCGCCGCACTGAAAACGGCCTCCGGCGTCAAGGGCAGGGTGGAGGTAGTCCCCACCCCCGGAAAGCCCTACAGCATCCTCATTGACTATGCCCACACCCCCGACGGACTGGAAAACGTGCTTTCCTCCGTGAAGGATTTCTGCAAAGGCCGGGTCATCGCGGTATTTGGCTGCGGCGGCGACCGGGACCCCATGAAGCGGCCCATTATGGGACATATCGGCGTGAAGCTGTCGGATTTTGCCGTCATCACCTCGGATAACCCCCGCACGGAAGACCCCATGGCCATCATCGAGGACATCCTGACAGGGGTAAAACAGGAAGACGGGGAATATATTGTTATCGAAGACCGGCGCGCGGCCATCAGATATGCTATGGACATTGGGAAAAAAGATGATATAATTATTCTGGCGGGAAAGGGTCATGAGACCTATCAGGACATCGGCGGCGTAAAGCGCCACTTGGATGAACGGGAAGAGGTTGCCGCCCACCTGCGGGAAAAAGAGGAAACGGCATGGGAAAATTAACGCTCAGACAGGCCGCCGAGTGGTGCGGCGGCGTGGTGGAAGAAAAATACGCGGACGTCGAATTTTTAGGCGCGGCCAATGACACCCGGGTCATGCAGCCGGGGCAGCTGTTTATCGCGCTTCAGGGCGCGCGGGACGGCCACGACTTCATCAAAAAGGCTATGAACAGGGGCGCTGCGGCGGCTCTGTGCAGCCGCAAGGTGGGGGACTACCCCGCGATCTATGTGGACGACCCCCGCATTGCTTTGGGGAGAATCGCCCGGGAAGAACTGAAACGCATCGGCGCAAAGGTGGTGGCGGTCACCGGCTCCGTGGGCAAGAGCACCACGAAGGAAATGGTCGCTGCCGTGCTGGAACAGGCTTTCGTCACCAGTAAGACCCCGGCCAACCACAATAACGACATCGGAATGCCCATGGCGGTGCTTGCCATGCCGGAGAATACCGAGGTCGCGGTGCTGGAAATGGGCATGAACCATTTCGGCGAAATTGCCTACCTGTCCCAGATCGCAAGACCGGACGTGGCCGTTATCATCAACATCGGCACCGCCCACATTGAATTTCTGGGCACGCAGGAGGGAATTCGGCAGGCGAAAATGGAGATCGTGGAGGGCATGACCCCTCACGGGATGCTCCTGCTCAACGGCGACGATTTTCTCCTGCGGAATCTGGACAAGGAGCCGCAGCAGCGGGTTACATACTTCGGTTCCTCCGAAGGCTGTGCCGTCCGGGCGTTTGACGTCAATCAGGACGGCGACTATCTGCGCTTCCGGGTGGAGGCCGGGCGGCTGTCCTTCCCGGTGAAGATGCTGCTGGAAGGCGAGCACTACGTCAACGACGCGCTGGCGGCGGTGACGGTCGGCCTGAAGCTGGGGGTGCTGCCCGAAAAGATTCAGGCGGGGCTTTCCCAGTTCCGGAACATTTCCGGCCGTCAGGAGATCATCCAGGCCGGCGGCATGACCATCATCAAGGACTGCTACAACGCAGGCCCCGAATCCATGGCGGCGGCGCTGGCCGTCCTTGGAAAGAAGCAGGGGCGGCGGATCGCGGTGCTGGGTGACATGCTGGAGCTGGGGGACTGCACGCAGGCGGAGCACTACCGGGTGGGCAGGATCGCCGCGGAGAAAGCGGATTTTGTCTTTGCCTACGGCCCCAATTCCGGGCGTATTATCAGCGGAACCATCACCGGCGGTATGCCGGAGACCCGGGGAAGAGCCTTTACGAACCGGGAGGAGCTGGTCGCGGCGCTGAAACGCACGGCAAAGCCCGGCGACGTGCTGCTGTTCAAGGCCAGCCACGGTATCCATCTGGAACAGGTTATCGATGCGTTCTTAGGCGAAGAGAAGTAACGGAGGAAGAAGTCATGACAAGAATCTTGATTACGGCGGCGGCGGGCTGCATCCTGACCGGCGGCATTGGGTATCTGCTGCTGCCGGTGCTGCGGGCGCTGAAAGCCGGACAGTCCATTCGGGAGATCGGCCCCACATGGCACAACAGCAAGGCCGGCACTCCCATGATGGGCGGACTGATGTTCATTTTCGGGACAATTCTCTGCCTGGTGGGCAATTTTCCCGCCATGAGCGATGATTCCCCGTTTTATGTGCTGGCACTTGCCCTGTGCTTCGGCCTCATCGGGTTTCTGGACGATTTTACCAAGGTCAAATTCCACCGGAATCTGGGCCTGACGACGCTCCAGAAGGCCATGCTGCAAATGGCGGTATCGGCGCTGTTCCTGTACGCCATGTACCGTTCCGGCTTTATGGATACCCATCTGTACATTCCCTTCGTGAATGTGAGCTTCCAGCTGCACCCCATCGTCTATATTTTCTTTGCCATGTTCGTCATGGTGGGGACGGACAACGCGGTGAACCTCACCGACGGTGTGGACGGCCTGTGCGCCAGCATCACCCTGCCTGTGATGATATTCTTTACCGCTGCGGCCGCCGCCATGGGCAAATACGATCTGGCACTGCTGCCCGCGGCTCTGTCGGGCGGACTGGTCGCATACCTCTTTTATAACTGGCATCCTGCCAAGGTCTTCATGGGAGACACCGGCTCGCTGTTCTTAGGCGGCGTGGTGTGCGCCATGGCCTTCGCGCTGGAGATGCCCCTGATTCTGATTCTGATTGGCTTCGTGTATGTCTGTGAAGCCATGTCCGATATTTTGCAGGTCTCCTATTTCAAGGCGACCCACGGCAAGCGCCTGTTCAAGATGGCGCCCATCCACCACCATTTTGAAATGTGCGGCTGGAAGGAAGAAAAAATCGTGCTGGTGTTTGCCGGTGTGACGGCGGCCATGTGCGTGCTGGCCTGGTTCGGCATCGCCGGTCTCGTCGGTTAATTATCCACTCCTGAAAGGAAGTATCTTATGGCGTCGGAGCGTGACCTCCATGCCAAAGAGAAACGCCGCCCGGGACTTTCCCGGACGGGGGAAAGCGTCGATTACCCCTTTTTGCTGCTGGTGCTTCTGCTGCTGACGGTGGGACTGGCTATGCTGTATTCGGCAAGCTACGCCCAGAGCGAATACGACACCAGCTACGAAATTTCCACAAAATATCTCCAGAAACAGGCGGTTTGCGCCGCGATCGGTCTTGCCGCCATGTTCTTTTTCAGCCGGATACCCACGGGCGTCTGGTACCGGTTCGCATGGCCGCTGTACGGCGTGAGTATCGCGCTGCTGCTGAGCGTCCTTGTCATCGGCGAGGAGGTCAACGGCGCGCGGCGCTGGATCAATCTGGCGGGCATTCAGTTTCAGCCCTCCGAGATCGCGAAATTCACTATGATCCTGCTGTTTGCCCGGCTGACCCGGCTGTACGGGCAGGACGCGAAAACCTTCCGCCACGGCGTTCTGGGCTTCGGTCTGGCGCTGATGGGGATTCTGGTCCCGCTGGCGCTGGAAAAGCACCTGTCGGCCATTATGCTCATGGGCATGGTGGCGGTGGTGATGATGTTCGTGGCGGGCACCCGAACCAGATGGCTTCTGGCCGGGGCGGGGGCTGCCGCCGTGTTCGTGGTCGTCTACATCAGCTTTATGGGCTACGCCGGCGACCGGGTCACCGCGTGGCTCCACCCGGAGCTTGACCCGGGAGACACCGGATACCAGATCTTGCAGTCGCTGTATGCCATCGGCTCCGGCGGGCTGTTCGGGCTGGGCTACGGCAAGTCCCGGCAGAAATATCTGTACCTGCCTTTTCAATATAATGACTATATCTTTGCGGTGATCTGCGAGGAGCTGGGACTGGTGGGGGCAATGGCAATCGTTGCGCTGTTTGCCGTCACCATCCTGCGGGGCTACTGGATCGCGCTGAACGCCCGTGACCGGTTTTCCACCGTTCTTGCGGCGGGGCTGGTGACGCTGATCGCGGTGCAGACCATTCTGAACCTGTGCGTGGTCACAAACCTGCTTCCCTCCACCGGCATTGCGCTGCCGTTTTTTTCCTATGGCGGTACGGCGCTGGCGGTGAATCTGGGGGAAATGGGCATTGTTCTGGGCATTTCCAGAGGGCGAAACCGGAGAAAAATACAGGAGGCATGACCTATGAATCTGATTTTTACCTGCGGCGGCACGGCGGGACACATCAACCCGGCCATCGCGGTTGCCAATATGATGCGGGAACGCCACCCGGACTGCAATATCCTCTTTATCGGCGCAAAGGGGCACATGGAGGAAAAGCTGGTGCCGCAGGCGGGGTATGACCTGAAATGTCTGGAAGGCTCCGGCCTCAGCCGGGGGAAGAACCTGACCGCAGTGAAAAAGAACCTCCACGCGGTAAAATGCGTGCGGGAGGGCGTGAAGGCGTGTAAGAAGATTTTCCGGGAATTCAAGCCCGATGTGGTCATCGGCACCGGCGGCTATGCCAGCTTCCCGGCGCTGTACGCCGCCCAGTCCATGGGCATTCCCACCTGCGTCCACGAGAGCAACGCCGTCCCCGGCGTCACCACCCGTCTGGCGGCGAACAAGGCCAGCCGGGTGCTGGTGGCCTTTGAGGAAAGCGTCCGCCACTACAGGCACCCGGAAAAGGTGGAGGTTGTGGGGATGCCTGTGCGCAGAGAGTTCATTTTCGACACCAAGGAGGAAGCGCGGAAGGAGCTGGGCTTAAGCGGCTTCGTGGTCGTCTCCGCCTTCGGCAGTCAGGGCGCAAAGGTCATGAACGAGACCATTGCGGACATGATACCTCTGGAGCAGGCCGACGGCTTCCCTTTCCACCACATCCACGCCACCGGCAGTTTCGGCAAGGAGTGGATGCCCAAGCGGGTCATGGACAACGGCGTGGACTGGAAAAACTGCCCGGCGCTGGATATCCGGGAGTATATTTACGACATGCCCACTGTCATGGCGGCGGCGGATATCGTCATCGGCCGGGCGGGCAGCGCCACCTGCAATGAGATCGGCGCTTCCGGCACGCCCTGCATCCTCATCCCGTCGCCCAATGTGACGAACAACCATCAGGAAAAGAACGCCCGTGTGCTGGAAGCGGCGGGCGGCGCGGTGGTGGTGCTGGAAAAGGACTGCACGCCCGGGAAGCTGTATGAGCTGATCCGTTCGCTGCTGGCGGACGAAGACCGCCGCAGGGAAATGTCCCGGAAGCTGCACACGATGGTTCGGTTGGATTCCGCGGAACGGATATGTGATATTGTGGAGCAGCTGACCCAAAGCGAAAAATAACCCGCCTTACCCCAGGAGGAACACTATGGATACAACACAGGATAGCCGGGAAAACAGCGGAAAGCGCCGTCCGCAGACAGGCGGGCAGAATCGCGCTTCCCAGCGCCCCGGACAAAGCGCCCCGGAGCAGCGCCCCCGCCGCGCAGCGGAACAAAGCGCTCAGGAGCGCCCGCGTCGCGCACCAGAGCAGGGGACTCAGGAGCGC
>OGXT01001275.1_pt1 | contig 25432 bp, 20 predicted proteins | sample 1576361 | NCBI WGS metagenome assembly OGXT01 (sample SAMEA3541514, study PRJEB24748) | human gut metagenome | biome: human gut; feature: human-associated habitat; material: faeces | place: China | collected 2012 | reverse complement strand
CGTTCTTTTAAAGATCCTACATAATGTCCAACATGCAGTCGTCCCGTTGGTCTGTCTCCTGTTAATATTACCTGTTTCATTATTTTCTCCTTTTCCGCTTTCCGTATAGACTTTGTACGTCTTCTCTTATGATCTATACTCTTATGTTTTATTGTAAAATCAAATGCGTAAAGTGTCAATATTTCATTGTGAAAAGATTTTTGTGTGTCCGCACTAGAAAGACATTCATTTCCGTAAAAAAGACATTTTGTATTGACTTAAGGAATAAAAGTAAATATAATAGATGAGATTGATTCTTTATTTTTAAGAAAATATGATGTAAGTATCAAAATATCACTTAAAAATAAAAAAATAATGAAAGAAGGAATTTTTAAAATGAAAAACTTATTACAAAAGTGGAATAGCTTAAGTCTGATCGTAAGAATCTTAATCGGTCTGATCATCGGTGCTATTCTTGGTGTAGCTGCTCCAAAAGCAACAGGGCTTGCTCTACTTGGAGATTTATTTGTTGGTGCTCTTCGTGCTGTAGCCCCAATCCTTGTATTTGTACTTGTCATTGCTTCTTTAGCAAATTCTAAGAGCAACGGTGCAAAAAATATGCGTATTGTTATCATCCTTTATATGCTAACAACTTTTATTGGTGCTGTTGTCGCAGTATGTGGAAGTTTTCTCTTCCCAATCACATTACGTCTTGGAAAAGCTGCTACATCTGAAGCCGCTCCTCCAACGGGTGTGTTAGAAGTATTAAAGAACTTATTAATGAATATCGTATCAAACCCTGTTGATTCCCTTGTAAAGGCAAACTACATCGGTATCCTTGCATGGGCTGTTGTTTTTGGACTTGCATTAAAAGCTGCAACTCCTGGAACTAAAAAAGCTCTTCATGATATCTCTGCTGCAGTTACAAAAGCTGTACACTGGATCATCAACTGTGCTCCATTTGGTATTCTTGGACTTGTATATAACACTGTATCTACAAACGGATTAAGCATCTTTACTGATTATGGTAAACTTCTTGCCCTATTAGTTGGATGTATGTTATTTACTGTATTTGTAACAAACCCAATCATCGTATTTAGTATGCTTCGCAGAAACCCATATCCACTGATCTTAAAATGCTTAAAAGAAAGTGGTTTAACAGCATTCTTTACAAGAAGTTCTGCTGCAAACATTCCTATGAACATGGCTCTTTGCGAAAAACTGGGATTAAATGAAGATAACTATTCTGTATCTATCCCTCTTGGTTCTACGATCAACATGGATGGTGCTGCGATCACGATCACAGTTATGTCTCTTGCAGCTGCTCATACAATGGGTATCTCTGTTGATATTCCTACAGCGATCATCTTAAGTGTCTTAGCTGCTGTTTCTGCATGTGGTGCTTCTGGTGTTGCTGGTGGATCCCTGCTGTTGATCCCTCTTGCATGTTCTTTATTTGGTATCTCAAATGATGTTGCCATGCAGGTTGTTGGTGTTGGATTCATCATTGGAGTAGTACAGGATTCTGTTGAAACTTGCTTAAATTCTTCTTCTGATGTATTACTTACAGCTACTGCTGAGTTATATCAGAGAAGAAAAGCTGGGGAAGATATTGTATTGATCCCTAATAAATAAAAACTTATGAATAAATAAAATTTGTGGAAATATATAAAAAATAGATTGTTTCCCTTGGACCCACTCTCGTTCAGATTCGCACGTAGCGGACACTAAATTCGACAGCGACGAATACTCGTCACTGCTCATTAAGTGCCGACGAGCTCCTATGTTTTTCAACTGGCTTTTATTTATTTTAGTGAAAGTTTGTTGGTAAAAATAAAGAACATAACTTGTTTTAGGATATGTGAAAATTTGTTGGAATTATAAATAAATTTCGTTATAATGATTATATATTACGGAAAGAAAATGCGAAAAAGAGGAATGAAAGAACAAATATGAATCAACAATCGAAAAGAAATCTAACCAATAAGATCATAAGCTTAGCAGGAATCATGGTTTTTGTTTTTTTTATAGCAATCTATGTCAGTGCATGTTCAAATTATCTGAAAGGAAATAGAACAAGAAGAAAATTATTCGGGGCGACTTATATGACGATGAATAATGAATTCTATAAAGTGGTCAATAACCAGATTCGCATGCAGGTTGAGAAGAATGGAGATGAGATGATCACATTGGATCCGGCACTTGATCAGAAGAAGCAGAATGAGCAGATCAAACAGCTGGTTAAACGAAAGGTAGATGCAATCTTTTTAAATTCAGTCGACTGGAAAGAAGTAGAGTCTGGATTGAAGGCAGCGAAGAAAGCGAAGATTCCAGTGATCGTTATCGACTCACAGGTTTATAGAAATGATCTTGTCACAATGACGATCGTGTCAGATAACTACAAAGCAGGTGTTTTATGTGCAAAGGAAATGATGAAGCAAAAAGATCATGCGAATATTGTATTGTTAACACATAATGCAGCAAGATCTGCGGTAGATCGTATCAATGGATTTACAGATACGATCAAGAAAAATAAAAACTATAAGATCCTTGCATCTGCAGATACTCAGGGACAGATCGAACGTGCACTTCCCAAGGTAGATAAGATCATCGAAAAATACAAGAATATTGATGTCGTCATGGGATTAAATGACCCGGCAGCGATGGGAGCTTTAGCTGCTCTTGACAGTAAGGGGGCTAGAGAAGGTGTTCTCGTATACGGAATTGATGGATCTCCAGAAGGAAAGAAACTGATCAAAGAAGGTATGATGACAGGAACAGCAGCACAGTCTCCCAAACAGATGGCAGACACAGCGATCAATGCAGCATACAAGATTTTGCAAGGGAAAAAAGTAGAGAAGAAAAAGGTAATCTCTGTTCAAATGATAACAAAAAAGAATGTAGAGCAGACTGATATTAGCCGTTGGCAGTAAAGAGGAAATGATATGGATCGAAAAAATCAAAATTTATATTATATCAAGATTCTGATGGGAGTCATAAATTTCATCATTTTATCCTTCCTTTCTGCAGTTTTTATTTTAACATTAAATAAGATCAATTGTGATTTTGGAGCAAGGAATTTCTTAGAGAATATCACATATCTCCCAAACGAACCAGTGACATCAACAGTGTTGATATTTATTGCTTTTTTCTTATTGTTAGGCATTATAGAAATTCGAAGAAAACAAAGAAAAAGGCAACAGGTATCTGTGATCTTATATGCAGCAGAGATTTTGTTATGTCTGATCATTATTAAATTTGTTTATGTAAATTATAATGGAATCATTCTTCTTGTCATTGCAGATATTGTAACGGATATCAAAGATAAACACACTAGGGGAATTTTCTTTGCCATCATGGGAATGATATATTTATTCTCAGACTACGATATCATATCAATGTTTATAGATATGATATCGTTCCAACAATTTTTGAGTGTATACCCGGCGAAAGTCAGTATGATGATCCAAGGAACAAGAAATATACTAGTTGCATTGAATGCGATCGCATTTATTGCATACATGATCATTTTGATGAGAAATCAGATGAAAGAGAATGCAAGGATTGGATTGTTAAACCTTCAGCTTCAGACAGCCAATATACGTTTAAAAGAAATGAATGAACAGCTGAAGGACTATTCAGAGATGACAGAGAAAATGGCGGAGACAAGGGAACGAAATCGAATTGCCAGAGAGATTCATGACACACTGGGGCATACGATGACTGGACTGTCTGCAGGAATTGACGCATGTATCGCGATGATCGATTTTTCTGTAGATGCAACGAAAGAACAGTTAAATAAAATATCACAGGTTGCAAGGCAAGGAATTAAAGATATTCGAAGATCGGTCAATAAATTAAGACCAGATGCCTTAGAGCATAGTGGATTGCAAGAAGCTTTAGAAAAGATGATCAATGAGACGATGCAGGTATCAGATGTTAAGATTAATTATGATTGTCAGGTAGAGGTCTTGAAATTCAATCAAGATGAAGAAGATATGATCTATCGTGTAGTACAGGAAAGTATTACAAATGCGATCAGGCATGGAAAAGCGAAGCAGATTGATGTAAACTTATGGAAGGAAGATAAGTGGCTCAATCTAGAGATCAAAGACAATGGAATCGGATGTGAAGAGATTCATACAGGATTTGGATTGATCCATATCGAAGAGAGGATCAAGATGTTAAAAGGAACTGTAGAATATGATGGAAGTAATGGATTTAAAGTCACAGCAAGAATACCGATCAGATGGGGTGAAAAACTATGATTAAAGTAATGATAGCAGATGATCAGGAACTGATCAGACAAAGTTTACAGATCGTACTTGAGATGAAAGAAGGAATCGAAGTTACTGCAACTGCCAAGGACGGAAGAGAAGTCATTCAGGAAGTCAGGAAAGACAAGCCAGATGTTATTTTAATGGATGTGCGTATGCCAGAAATGGATGGAGTGCAATGTACACAGATCATCAAAGAACAGTATCCAGATGTCAAGATCATTATTTTGACAACGTTCGATGATGATGAGTATGTATACAATGCATTAAAACATGGAGCAAGTGGTTATCTGTTAAAAGGAATTTCTATGGATGAATTAGAAAAAGCGATCAATACAGTACATAGCGGCGGGGCCATGATCAATCCAGAAGTGGCAACAAAGGTGGTCGATTTCTTCTCTGAAATGGCACAAAGCAATTATGATACATCAATTCATGCACAGAATGTAGAAGAGATCACAGATGCAGAATGGGAGATCATTAAATTAGTCGGAAGAGGCATGTCAAATAAAGAAATCTCGACGGAACTAAGCCTTTCCGAAGGAACTGTACGAAATTATCTCAGCACGATCTTAAGTAAACTAGACCTAAGAGACAGAACCCAGCTTGCAATCTGGGAAGTACAGTCAGGTTCAGCCAAATACGGGAGAAGATAGATGAGACAGAAACTAGAAAAATGGTGGAAACGAATCATTGCTGTTGGATTGGTCATAAGTTTATTATCTGTTGGTTTTGTGATCTATCCCAAACAACAAAAAATTGTTTTAACCTTTGGAATGTTCGCAGGAAACAAGTGGGATGTTCCAGATGATAATTGCTATCAGATGATCGATCAAGTAATCAAAGAATTTGAAAAAGAATATCCGAATGTCACGATCAAATACGAAAGTGGTGTGATGAAAGATGATTATTCAGAATGGCTGTCACAAAAGGCACTAAAAGGAGATCTGCCAGATGTTTTTATGGTCTTGCCAGAAGATTTTAGCACATTTTCATCCGTAGGAATGTTAAAGAACTTAGACTCCTATACAAAGATTGATAAAGCGTTCAAAAAAAGCAACTATTATGAAGGAAGTTATGATGCTGGAACCTATAAGGGAACGCAATATGCTCTTCCATATGAAAGTGTACCAACTTTGATGCTAGTCAATAAGACACTACTAAAAAAAGAGCATATCAAAATGCCAGGGAATCACTGGACTTGGGATGATTTTTATGAGATCTGTCAAAAAGTAACCAAAGATACCGATGGAGATGGCCGTTTAGACCAATTTGGTGTATATAATTATAAATGGAATGATGCAACTCTGAGCAATGGCGGAACATTGTTTAATCAAAGTGGAACAAAATGCAACTTGTCATCCAAACCAATTGAAAATGCAATCCTCTTTACAAAGAAGATTGAAAAAATATCATCTTTTCGAAATCTGACATCTGATGATTTTGATTCTGGAAATATTGCATTTCGTCCTATGACATTTTCAGAATTTAGAACGTATAAACCATATCCATGGAAGATCAATAAATACTTTGATTTCAAATGGGATTGTATCAGACTCCCTTCCGGACCAGATGGAGAGAATAAGACACAGGTAGATAATCTGCTGATGGGAATCAGCAATCAGACCAAGCAAGGAGATATGGCATGGCAGTTTTTAAAGAAATTATGTTATGAAACAAAGACACAGCAAAAGATCTTTCAGTATCGTCAGGGAATCTCACCATTAAAAGCTGTGACGAATTCAAAACAAGCACAGCAGGTATTAGAAAAAAGCATGGGTGAGAATATGACAGATAAAATGAAATTGTTAGATGAACTCATGAACAATGCCTTGCAGATTCCAAAATTCCGAAGATACAATGAAGCCTACCAAAAGATTGACAGTGAGATGACAAAAATTCTTACAGATGAAGAAGAATTTGATTCCAATATCTTGAAACTAAAACAGGAGATTGATAAGCTTTTAAATCAGTAATAATAAGAAGATCAAAACAAACAAAACATAAATATGACATTTGTCACATAAAAAGGGACATTTGTAAATTGAAAGTCATGACAATTTACAGATGTCCTTTTTTTGCGTGATTGGTAGAATAAGCTTGTAAATAAGAGATAGGAAAAAAGAAAGGAGAAGAGGATGAAATACGTAGTATTAGTCAGCCACGGAACATTTGCACCAGGACTTCACAGTGTACTTAAGATGTTAGCTGGTGGAGAAAGAGAAGACGTGATCAGCGTCGGATTAGAGGACGGAATGAGTGCTGATGAATTTGCAGAGAAATTTAGCAATGCGATCAGCAAGATCACAGAAGACGATGAGATCATTCTTCTTGGTGACATTGTGGGTGGATCACCTCTTACAAATGCAATTGAACAGGTATCAAACAAAGGACTGATCGGTCAGACAGTGATCTTTGGTGGAATGAACCTGGCAATGGCATTGACAGCAACATTAATGAAAGACGGCGTAGACACAGACATGCTAAAAGACAGCTTGATCAATGAGGCAAAAGATGCAGTTAAAGAATTTGTTATGACACCAGCAAACGATGATGAAGAAGACGATATTTAAATTTTAAGGAGGAAAAAAATATGTCAGTTTCATTTTTAAGAATTGATGACCGTATGATCCATGGTCAGACAGTAACACGTTGGTCACTAGAGTATCCATGCGATGGGCTGATCGCAGTGAACGACAAAGCAGCAACAACAGATGCACTTAAGATGGCATACAAGAGTGCCAGCACAAAGAAAACATTTGTTTGGACATATGAAGCATGGAAAAAGAAAAACCAGAAAGTATTAGACAGCAAAGACAATTACTTCCTGATCACAAAAGATCCAATCCAGATGAAGAAGATCTTAGTGGATGATGGATTTGTTCCAAGTGATGTAAAGAAAGTAATCGTAGGACCATGTAATGACAGACCAGAAGCTGTCAAACTTGGTAATAACCAATCTATTACACAGGAAGAAGCAGAAGCTTTAGAAGCAATCAGCAAAGCTGGTTATGAAATCGAATTTGCACTGATCAAAGAAGCGTCCATCGGAACATGGGACAAATTCAGAGGTCAGTTTGGATTTAACTAAAAAACCAATAGAGAGGAGAAACTATTATGACAATTAGTTGGTTACAAGCAATCATTTTAGGTATTTTTGCCTGCTTATCCAGTATGCCTGGTATGGGAGGTACAACCATTGGTAACTACACATTAGGAAGACCATTAGTTGCAGGTCTTGTCTGTGGTATCGTACTTGGAGATATTCAGGCAGGTGTTTTAGTCGGTGCGGCAATGCAGGTTGTATATATCGCATTGGTTACACCAGGAGGAACTGTATCAGCAGACGTTCGTGCCGTATCTTATATCGGTATTCCACTGGCAATGTTAGCATTAAATTCATACGGATTAGATCCTGCATCAGCAAAAGGTATCTCCATGGCAACATCATTTGGAGCAATGGTAGGAACAATCGGTACAGTATTATTCTATGGAACAGCAACGATCAACCTTGTATGGCAGCACATTGGATGGCAGGCCGTTGAAAAAGGTGAATTCAAGAGATTATACGTTGTAGATATGGTTCTTCCATGGATTTCTCATATCATCTGCAGTTTCTTACCAGCAGTTGTAATGTGTAAATTAGGAGTTCCAGTTGTAGAAGCGATCAAAACAACATTACCAATGGATGGAATTGCAATGAAAACACTGTTTACAGTAGGTAGCTTACTTCCTTGCGTAGGTATTGCGATCTTATTAAAACAGGTAGTAACAAAAGCAGTTGACTTTATACCATTCTTCTTCGGATTTACATTAGCAGCAAGTATGGGATTAAACCTTGTATCAGTAACAGTTGTAGCAGCAATGTTCGCAATTATTTACTACAACATTAAAATGGTAGGAATCAGAGCAAAAGAAGCAGCCTTAGCTTCTGGCGGTTCCTTTGACGATGATGACGAGGAGGATATTTAATATGGCAGAGAAAAAACTATCTAAAAAAGCGTTAAATAAATCATTCCGTAACTGGGCTTATGGAAACTTAACATGTTTCTCTCAGGAACATATGCAGACATTTGGTTATCTGTGTGCAATGCTTCCATTGGTAGAAGAGTTATATGATACAAAAGAAGAACAGAAAGAAGCAATGAATACATACACAGCTTTCTTTAATACAGAACCACAGGTTGGATCTATCATCGTAGGTATCACAGCTGGTCTTGAGGAAGCAAAAGCAAATGGAAATGAAGATATCGATGCAGAAGCGATCAATGGTATCCGTGCCGGTCTTATGGGACCTTTAGCAGGTATTGGTGATTCCTTAGTTGTAGGTACATTAATTCCTATCTTACTTGGTATCGCACTGGGATTATCAACAGGTGGATCTGTCGTAGGACCAATCTTCTATATCGTAGCATGGAACTTGATCATGGCATTTGGAATGAAGTTCTTATACTTCAAAGGATATGAACTGGGTGGAAAAGCCGTAGATATCCTGGTTGGTGAGCAAGCAACCGCGATCCGTGAAGCAATCGTTATGTTAGGAACAATGGTTGTTGGATCTGTAGCAGCAACATGGGTATCAGTAAAAACATCATTCCATCTCGTAAACAGTGCAGGAAAAGAATTCTTAAATCTTCAGAATCAGTTAGACGGAGTATACCCAGGATTCTTAACAGCAGCTTTTGTAATCTTCTGTTGGTGGTTAATGTCAAAGAAAAAAGTATCTCCAGTTGTTACAATGTTAATCTTAGTAGTTGTAGCATTTATCGGAGTTATGATCGGATTCTTTAACCCAGGATTAAAATACTAAGAAAGGAAGTATATTATGACAACACAAACAAGAGCACAGCAGCTAAAAGAAATTGAATTTCAGACACAAATGCTCAATAACCTCAAAAAATGGATTCGCAATCTCATTATTCTATCTTCTATCGGAATCATACTTGCGTATTGGGGACTAGGTGTCCAAAGTAAAATGCCATTTACAGTATTTGGTGTAGCTGGAGTGATCATTACGATCATCAGTGTGATACTTTGTGTTGTCATAGGACTTGGTATTAAGCGAGGAAGAGCAAACGTAGACAAGATATTACAATTAGTGAAAGCCTAAGCATAGAACTATTGTTTTTTGAGTGAAAAAGGACGATTATAGTTAGATCGTCCTTTTTTCTACAAAGAAAGGGAAAAAATATGAGGAAAGTTAGCCCAAGATTAGTAGCAATAATGATGGCAGGAGCTGTTACAGTTACCTCCATAACACCAGTAACAGGATATCAAACGATTACTGTAAATGCTGCAACAGATAGTCAGGAGAAAGAGGCAGCGCAAGGATATCAAACGAATTTAACAGGTTTTGATTATAAGAAAGGCGATTGGAAAGAAACAAAAGATGGTCTGTACAGCAATGCAGTTGATAAAGGAGACTGTTTTGCATTCAGTAAAACAACAGCTAAGAATTTTGTATATTCTACAGACGTAACATTTAAGAGAAATCAAGGTGCGGCAACATTAATTTTCCGTTCTAATAATAATCTTGATAATAAAGAATGCTATGCGGTAAATATCGATGGAGGTTCGCATAAATGCAAGCTTTGGCGATGGCAGGAAAATAGCGATTATCAGTTGATTGATGAAAAAGAAGTAAAAGCAACGGATGATGAGAAATATACTTTAAAAGTAGTGGCTTACGATTCATGGATTTCTTATTATGTAAATGATACTTTGATAGCAAGTACAGGTGATTATACACTTCAAAAAGACGACAAAGGACAGAGTACTGTTTTGACAGAAGGTTCTCTTGGCCTATTAAATTGGAATGGTGAGATGACATTCCAAAATACCTATTATACAGAATTAAATGATCAAAACACACCAGAGTTAAAAAATATCTCGGTATCTTCCTCAACTGGAGATGTGGAGAAAGCAGCACAATTTACATCCACAGAACCAATTATGATTCAGTATGTAAAGAATAATGCAGAAACAGTAGACTTGAATATCGAAAAGAAAAATAAAAATGCAGATGTACAGGTTGAATATGATGGAAAAACATATAACGATGGAAAGAATATTCCAGTTAAAGTTGGTAAGAATTACATTACAGTAAAGAGTACAGTTCAGGGAGAAAATGGACAGACAGCAACTTTAACATATCGTGTAAATGTGCATCGCCGAGCAGCAGATAAAACTTATTATAATGAAGCATACAGAAATCAGTATCATTATTCTGTAAAGGACGGATGGGGAAATGATTTAAATGGATTGGTTAAGTATAAAGGAACATATCACATGTTCTATCAGTTCTATGATGATACAAAATGGGGGCCAATGCATTGGGCACATGCAACAAGTAAAGATTTGATCCATTGGGAAGAACAGCCAATTGCATTATATCCAGATGCAAATGGAGCTATGTTTTCAGGATGTATTGTAGCGGATGAAAAGAATACATCAGGACTTTTTGGTGACGGCAATGAAGGTGGATTAGTTGCATTGATCACAGCAGATGGAAATGGACAACGTATTAAAGTTGCCTATAGTACAGATGAAGGAAAAACTTGGAAAAAAACAAATAAAATTGCAGCAGACTGGTCAAAAGATCCATTAAACAATAGAGATTTCCGAGATCCTAAAGTTTTTAGATGGGAAAATAAATGGTTCATGGTAATTGCAGGCGGACCACTTCGTATTTATTCATCAGGCAATCTGACAGATTGGAAATGTGAATCTACATATGCAGATCTTCATACAGAATGCCCTGACCTTTATCCAATTGAAACAAAAGATGGTGTGAAATGGGTACTTTCCCGCGGTGGAAGATCTTATAAAGTCGGTGATTTTAAACAAGTTGATGGAAAATGGAAATTTGTTGCAGATGAAGCTTACAAAAACAGTGACGGTGTTATGAACTTTGGTAAGGATTCCTATGCAGCAATGACATATTATGTACAAGACTTCGGAACACAGGAAAATCCAACGATTCCAGAGATTATTGAAGGAAATTGGATGAATACATGGGATGATTATTGTAATAAAGTTGCAGATACTGTAGGACAGAATTTTAATGGAACTTATAATCTGAATCTTAAAGTAGGACTAAAACAGGAAAATGGAAAATACGTTTTAACACAGACACCAATCAGTGAATATGAGAGTTTAAGAGATGCAGAAAATAAGATTTCTTATAAAGATGTTACAATTTCAGAAGATAATGATCTCTTAAAGGATTTTGCAAAGGATACATATGAGATTGTTGCTAAATTTAAACCATCAGAGAAAACAAAGAAAGTTGGGTTCAGACTAAGAAAGAATCAAAATGATACAGAATATACCGATGTAATTTATGATTTAGAAAATGAGAAACTATCTATCGATAGAAGTAAATCAGGAAAGATTATCAGTCAGGAATTCAAAAAAATAAATGAGCAGTCTAATGTGAAAAAGAATGAAGATGGTTCTGTAGAATTACATATTTATGTAGACAAAGCCAGTGTCGAAGTATTTAGCAGTAATAATACAGCAGCAGGAGCGAACCAGATATTCCCAACACCAACAAGTTTAGGAGCATCTGTTCTAGTAGAAGGTGATCCTGTAAAAGCAGATATTGATATTTATCCAATGAAGTCAATTTGGACAGATAAGGAAGAATTGACAGATGTGGAATCTGTTGGATCTATGCAGAATGAGAACCAGATATTATATGCTGGTGATAGTGTAGAATTAAGTGCATATGTATTTCCAATTTCTATGGATCAGACGATAACATGGGATGTTACAGAAGGAAAAGATGTTGTAAGTATCAAAGAGTCAGATGGAAAAGCAGTTGTAACAGCATTAAAATCAGGAAAAGCAACAGTTACTGCATCGAGTAAATCAGATCCATCAAAGAAAAAGATATTTACGATTAATGTAAAAGAAAATAACTTCAAAACAAACATTAAGAAATTTGTAAATGTAAGTGGTAATTGGACGATTGATGGAGAAGTGTTATCAGATTCCAACCAGTCTGCAAATGATTTTTATATGTCTGAAGATGCGGTAGTTAATGAAAAATCAACAATAGAAGCGGATATGTCCTTTGAAAAAGGATTAGTTAACTTAATTTTTGCATCAAAATCAACGGATCCAAATGGAGCATATTGTCTTCAGTTTGTTCCAGGTAGTAACAAGGTGCGCTTGTTCAGAATGTATAAAGATGGTGATATTGCAGTAGGAGAGATGTCTTCTAGCATTAGTGATGGAGCATATCATCATGTGAAGATTGAAAAAGAAGCAAATGCAGTGAAAGTATATGTAGATGATAAGGAATGCTTAAATTATACTTTTGATGCAGATAAAGAGTCAGACAAAGATTTCTTTGATATCAAAACTGGATATATGGGACTTGGTTTATGGGATGGTGCAGTAAGTTTCAAGAATTTATATGTAGATAAAAAAGAAGAAACAAAACCATCAGAGCCAACAAAACCATCAGAGCCAACAAAACCATCAGAGCCAACAAAACCATCAGAAACACCAAAAACAATTTCAGTAACATTAAAAGGTAATGGTGGAAAAACTGTTACAACAATAAATAAAACAAAAGCTGGAACTAAATTACCAGGATGGAATAAAACAAAATATAAAGCTGCTGGTAAGAAAGGTTATGTATTTGCGGGATGGACTTATCAAGGAAAAGTTGTTAATAAAGTACCTGCTTCAGATAAAAATATTGTATTAACAGCAAAATTTGTTAAAATCAAAGTAGAAACAGCGAAACTATCATCTTTGAAAGGTAAGTCTGGAAAAGGAACAGGATTTGTAGCCAAATCTATCAAATACACAAATAAATATGGAGAAAAACGAGGATTTAGATTCCGTTATTCCACAAGCAAAAAGATGAAATCTGCAAAATACAAAACAACAGGTTTAGCGAAAAATGTTTATACAAAAACAGGTCTAAAAAAAGGCAAAAAATATTATGTACAGGTTCGCTATTACTACTATGATTCAACAAATCAGAAAGTATACGGAGCATATTCTAAAGCAAAATCAGTGAAAGCATATTAAAAATAAAGACCTAAAAAAGAAGAAAGCCATCTGGAATATTTTATCCTCGCCAGATGGCTTTTCTTGCTTTATAATAATGGAAGAAATAGACAACAAAGCAGAGAAACGAAAGGATGCAGACATAATGAAAAAGTATAAAGCAGTATTTAGTGATATCGATGGAACATTATTAAATTCAAAACATCAGATACCAGAAAATACAAGAAAAAAAATAAAACAGATCAACCAAAATGGAATCCCATACGTCTTAGTATCCGCAAGAATGCCCAAAGGCATGACAGCCATCAGAGCAGAATTAGAGGCGAAGAGTCCAATGATCTGCTACAGCGGAGCTTTAGTTGTTGATGAAGAAGACCATCCAATCTACAGTGTGGCAATGCCACAAGAAGTTGCCATGAAGTTATGCAGAAGAGTCTATGAATTGGATCCAAAGATTTCGGTTAACATTTACACAAACGATGAATGGCTGGTAAAAGATAAAAAAGAATATTGTTTATCTATTCTTGAACAACTTGGACTTTCCAAAGATGAATGTAAAAGAGATATTCGACAATTATCAGGAGGACAACAACAACGAACATCTATAGGAAGAGCAATGATAACTAATCCTGCAATAATATTAGCTGATGAGCCAACAGGAAACTTAGATTCTAAATCCAGTGATGAGATTGTAGAACTACTAAGAAAATCTAACAGAGATTATAAACAAACAATTATTATGATTACACATAATATGGAAATTGCAAAGAGTGCAGATAGAATTATAAAAATTGAAGATGGCAAGATTGTAGGTGAAGTATAATGGATTTATTAAAAAAACTTACAATAAAAAATTTAAAATTAAATAAAAAAAGAACTATTGTAACAATAATTGGAATAATGTTATCAGTTGCACTTATAACAGCAGTTGCATCTATGTATAATAGTTGCATAACTTCACTTGTAAAATACGAAACCTATGAAAAGGGAGATTTTCATGTTGTATTTTATAATGTACCAATAGAAGAAACCAAAACATTAAAAAATAACAGAAAAATAAGTGAGGTATTTTTAACACAAGATGTTGGATATGCTAATCTAGAAAATTCTAAAAATGAATATAAACCTTATGCTTTTATAAAGGCCTTTACTAAAACATCATTAGAAAACCTTTCTGTAAAATTAAGCGAGGGTAGATTACCAGAAAATGAAGATGAAATTGTAATTCCAACCCACTTAAAAACTAATGGTAGAATTGCATTAAATGTTGGAGATACTATTACACTTAATGTAGGAACTAGAGTTAGCAATGGAATAGAATTAAATCAAAATGATGAATTTAATAAAGATTCACAAGAAAAAATAATAAATACTATATCAAAAACTTATAAAATAGTTGGAATTATTGAAAGACCTGCAAGCAATATAGAAAATTATTCAGCACCAGGTTATACTTTTATTACATTTTTAAATGATGAAAATATTTTAGGAAAAGCTGATGCATACTGTAAATATACCAAAGAGGGTTCAAAGGATTATATAAATGTAACTGCCAATATATTAAGCATAAATGAAGATGATTTTGGAAAATTTGAAAAAGGAAAATTTGATTCTGAGGAAGAATTTAATAAAATTGCAAATGAGGTTTCAAAATCAAAGTATAATTATAATATAAACTCATATCTAATTATATTAGAAACAGACCCATTAAATAATAATGCTGTTGGAGGACTTGGAACTGTTGTGATAATTACATGTGGGATTATTGTATTTACATCAGTATTTTGTATAAAAAATAGTTTTGACATATCTATTGCAGAAAAAACTAAACAATATGGAATGCTAAAAAGTGTAGGTGCAACAAAGAAACAAATAAGAAAAAATGTATTTTTTGAAGCAACAATATTGGGATTAATAGGAATACCACTAGGGTTACTTTTAGGAGTATTTGCTTCAAGTATATTAATATTAATTAGCAATTCTTTTATTGGAGATATGTTGGCAAAAGGATTAAAACTTGTATTATCTTTTTCTTGGATATCTTATGCGGTTGCAATAGGCTTAGGAATTATAACAATATATTTGTCTGCATTAAGAAGTGCAAGAAAAGCTTCAAAAATTTCTCCTATAGAATCAATTAGAAATAGTAATGAAATAAAAATTAAATCAAAAAAAATAAAAAGCCCTAAGATTATAAAAAAGCTTTTTGGAATTGGAGGAGAAATTTCTTATAAAAATTTAAAAAGAAACAAGAAAAAATATAGAACTACGGTAATTTCAATAACTGTTTCAGTATTTGTATTTATAGCTTTATCATATTTTATGAGTTTAGCATTTGATCAAATTAAAGAAGAACTAAAACTAAAAGACTATAATTTATGGTTGCTAATAGATGATAATAATGATGAGCAATTGGAACAAAAGGTGATAGAAACAACTAGGCTAGAAAATATAAAAAATTATACAATTTCAAAATATGACAACTGCTATATTACAAACTCTAAATATAGTGATGAGTATAAAGAATTTATGAATGGAACATCTGCAAAAGAAGAGGATATATTTGATAGCAACATTAATGTAAAAACAGTAAATAATGAACAATATAAAGAATACATAAAAAAATTAGGATTAAATTATGAAAAAATGAAAAATAAAGCTATATTAATTAATAATATACGAGTTGGAAAATATGACGAAGAGAAAAATAAATACATACAAAAAAATATTAAAATGTTTGAATATAAAGAAAATGAAACTATAAATTGCAAAACAAGTGATGATAAGCAATTTGATGTAGAAATTGGAATAATAACAGATATTTTGCCATTTGGATTAGAAGAACCTTCAAATTATGCATTAATGATTGTTTCTAATGATATATATGAAAAATACTTTAAAAGTAATGAGATAATGATATATTATGATTCAAGTAATCCAGATAAATTGCAAGATGATATAGATGAATTATTAAAAGGTTATAATTATAATATAAATAATATTGCAGAAAATGCACGTATGCTGGAAAAAGTATTTACTTTAGTTGGAATATTTTTATATGGATTTATTATTGTAATTACACTAATAGGAGTAACAAATATATTTAATACAATTACTACCAATATGGAGCTTAGAAAACCTGAATTTGCAATGTTAAAATCAGTTGGAATGACAACTAAAGAATTTAATAAAATGATAAGACTTGAAACAGTATTTATGGGAATAAAATCACTATTATTTAGTATTCCAATAGGAATAGGACTTTCATATTTAATGTATAGTGCATTAGGAACAAATCAAACATTAAAATTCACTATTCCAATAAAATCAATAATAATAGCAATTGTTACTGTATTTTTACTTATAACCTGTATTATGAAATATTCTATTGGTAAAATAAAAAAACAAAATACAATAGAAACAATAAGAAATGAAAATATATAAAATTGGGGAAGGAGCGAGGTTAATGAATATTTTATTAATTGAAGATAATGAAACGCTTGCAAAAGGCTTGATTTATTTGTTAGAACAAAATAAATATAAGGCGATTCATACATTGAATATAAAAGAATCAATTAATTATTTAAGCAAGAATAGGCCTGATTTAATAATATTAGATGCCTCGCTTCCAGATGGAAATGGATTTGACTTGTATGATAAAGAAATTAAACAAAGAAAAATTAATACAATATTTTTAACAGCCAAGGATGATGAAGATGACATTGTAAGAGGACTAGAACTTGGAGCAGAAGATTATATAACAAAACCTTTTTCTACAAGAGAATTAATTGCAAGAATTAATAGAATTATTTTAAAAGAAAACAAAAATTTGGTTGTTAAAATTAAAGATATTCAATTTGATATAGATAAAATGGAAGTATTTAAAAACTCTACAGAGGTAAATTTAACGAGTTTAGAATTAAAAATACTACATCTATTATTCAACAACCTTAACAAAGTAGTAAAACGAGATGAAATTATAGAAAAGATATGGGAATGGACAGGAAATGATGTTAACGATAATACTGTAACAGTATATTTAAAAAGAATAAGAAAAAAATTAGATTCAGATATAATAAAAACAATTAAAGGAATTGGTTATAGAGTTGATACAGAATAAATGATATCAAACTAGGAATTTATTTACCTTGCTTTTTGTGGGTTAGTGAAAGGAATAAAGACGAGAATGAAGAATAAAATAGAATTTAAAAAAACAATGCTTTTAAGTTGCATTGTAATAATTGTAGTTTCAGCAATATTTCAGTTTTATTTACTGTATCAATATAAAGTTTATACAGGGAATTTTAACAAAAAAATAGGAATGATTGTAACAAGTGTCCAAAATCAATATCCAAATATTGATAAAAACGAATTAATTCAAATATTAAATAATCAGGAAGATGTTGAAACAGGATTGTTAAAGCAATATGGAATAAATTTAGAAAATGATTCAATAATAATTCAAAATGATAAAATGTTTGTAAAATTTTCGATTATAAATTTATGCTTCATAATAGGATTGGCTATGGCTGTATTGCTAATATTTGTTAAATATACTAATTCAAAAGACAAAAAATTAGGTGAAATAACAAAATATATAGAAGAAATAAATAATAAAAATTACAAATTAGATATTGAAGATAATACAGAAGATGAATTGTCAATTTTAAAAAACGAGGTATATAAAACTACAGTAATGCTAAAGGAAGTAGCAGAAAATTCTGTGAATGATAAAATAAATTTAAAAAATTCACTTTCAGACATATCACATCAACTAAAAACTCCATTAACCTCTATGTCTGTTATGGTAGATAATTTAATGGACAATCCTGAAATGGATTATAAAACTAGAAATGATTTTATAAAAGACATAAGAAGAGAATTGGTAAATATTAATTTTTTAGTAAACTCTTTATTAAAATTATCAAAACTTGATGCTAATTCAGTACATTTTATAAAAAAACAAGTATGTGTTCAAGAAATAATAAATAATGCAATAAAAAATGTGTCAATTTTATGTGATTTAAAAAACATAAATATTTTGGTAGAAGAAAATAAAAATATAAAAATAAATTGCGATTTTAAATGGCAAGTGGAAGCTTTAACAAATATTATTAAAAATTGTATAGAACATTCAAAAGATAATTCAAAAATAGAAATTCATTATGAAGAAAATAGTGTTTACACAAAAATAGAAATAAAGGATCATGGAATTGGCATTAATAAACAAGATTTACCTCATATATTTGAAAGGTTTTATAAAGGAAAGAATTCATCAAATGAAAGTAATGGTATAGGATTAGCCTTAGCTAAATCTATAATTGAAAGCAATAATGGGTATATTGATGTAGAATCAGAAGTTGGAATAGGCAGTTTATTTATAATTAAATATTTTAAATAATATATACAATTTAGTATATGTCGTTTGTAGAAAAAAATCTTTATAATATATTGCATAATTTTAAATAAAAGTGATATACTTTTTTCAGTTAAATATTTTATTAAACGATTGGAGAATAAACAATGGATAATAGAAATGAAAAACTTACACACAATCTTATATATAATTCTATTTCTTTAAATGGAAATGAAAATATATTAGTAGAGGTAATTGGAGAAGATGGCTTAGAGCTTGCAAATGAAATTATAAAACAAGCTAAAATAATAAACGCAAAGCCACATCTAAATATAATAAATTACGAAGATTTAAGGAATTTTTTAATAAATGCAACTAAGGAAGATATAATTGAATATGGAAAAAAAGATTATGAAATAATGAAAAAAATGCAAGCATATATAGGAATAAGTGCACCAACATCAGATAAATCTTTAAATGGTGTATCTCAAGAAAAATTAGAATTATATAACAAATATTATACTGCTTTAGTACATTTAGAACAAAGAGTTAAACATACAAAATGGTGTATTTTAAGATATCCAAACGAATATTTTGCAAAAAAAAGTAATATGACACTAAATGAATTTAAAGATTTTTATTACAATGTTTGTAATGTTGATTATAATAAAATGAAGATTGCAATGGAACCTTTAAAAGAATTAATGAATAAAACTGACAAAGTACATATTGTAGCGCCTGGAACTGATCTAACATTTAGTATAAATGGAATTCCTGCAGAAAAATATTATGGAACATTTAATATACCAGATGGTGAAGTTGCAACATGTCCAGTAAAAAATAGTGTTAATGGTTACATTACTTATAATACTAAAACAAAATATAATGATATTGTATTTGAAGACATAAGGTTCGATTTTATAGATGGGAAAATTATAAAAGCAACAGCTAAAGAAAACTCTAAAGAACTAAATGAAATTCTTGATACAGATGATGGAGCTAGATATATTGGAGAATTTGCATTTGGACTAAACCCATATGTTAATAATACAATGTGTGATACATTGTTTGATGAAAAAATAAATGGAAGTTTTCATTTAACTCCAGGAATGGCACTAGAAGAAAGTGATAACGGAAATAGGTCAGCAATTCATTGGGATATAGTTAAAATTCTTAGAAAAGAATTTGGTGGTGGCGAAATTTATTTTGATGATATACTAATAATGAAAGATGGAAAATTTATATTAGAAGAGCTCAAAGAATTAAACGCTGAAAATTTAAAATAAACATTAAAACGTATGGACGAAAAAAGAAATGAAATTATTTTATTTGAAAACAAGGAGTAAAATTAGAAGTAAACTAAAAAGATGAAACTGTGTGGTTTACACAAAAACAAATGGCAGAATTATTTGGCAAAGATAGAAGAACAATCACTCGCCATATTCAAAATATTTATAAAGATGAAGAATTATCTGAAAGTTCAGTATACTCATTTTTTGAGCATACTGCAGAAGAAGGAATAGAGCCAAATAATTTTATGTTCGCAAGAAATTTAGCTGGAAAAAAAGCCGTTTTTTTAATTCAAAAAGGAGCAATAATTATGATATTTAGCGTATTAGCATTTATAGCAGTAATTGTAAGTATATGTATAAAAGATAGGAGAAAATCATTATGTGTTCAATCTATAAATTGTATATGCGAAGCAATTTATGATTTTATTGTATCAGCTTTTACAGGAGCAGTATTAAGTATAATAAATTTTATAAGGACATGCTTATTTATAAACAAAGATAAATTTAGCAAAAAAATATATCTTTTAATATTAATAATTTTTGAATCAGTAATAGCAATCAATTGTGTATTTACCTGGAATGGATTAATTTCATTATTACCAACAATAGGTTCGATGATTAGGGCATATTGTTTATGGCAATCAAATATGAAATTAGTTAGAATTTCTGGAATAACAACAGGGATTTTATATGGTTCATATTATATTTATTATCAAGGTTGGTTTATGGTTTTAGGCTATACAATTTTATTAATTGTTGGAATTTATACATTTTATAAGAATGATATAAAAAAGAAAAATGAGGAATAAACAATGAAATGAAACAAGCTGTAAAATTTAAAAGCATTATATGCTAGTATTAATTGAGTGATTGAAAAAGAAAAGCCGATTTAATACACAAACTTTAAAGAGGATAAACTATAACATATTGATGAAAATTTATTAAAATTATTGACAAAATGACATATTTCATGCTATTATGAATATAATAATTAAGAACATCGTTGTTTTTAATAAATGTGTTTGTCGCCGCCTCTTTGAGCGACTAACAAATTAGAGAGTGTATAAAGTTTCGAGGCTTACCAGAGATGGTAAGCCTTTGATAATATAAGGAGAAATAGTTATGCAAATAGATGTAGGATATTTTTATTTTATAAAAGATTCATTTTTTGATATTATGGATGATCCAGAATTAATGAAAAATAAAGAAAGTGGCAATAAAAGACCTTGTTATTATTGTATTAAAAGTAAAAAATATGATAATATTATATTGAATAATGGTAGGAAATATGCTATACTATAAAATATATGAGTAATAAAAACTCAATCTTATAAAGAAACTCGTAAACTAATTTGTTAAGGAGGTTAAACACATATGAAAAATCATTTAACTTTAGGCATCTATCCAAACAAGTCTTACAAATATAATGTTGTTAGAGATAAAGACTTGGAAAATCATATAACATATAACAAAACTTTTCGACCAGGTAGACTGTTGTATGTTGATGGAAAACGCGTTTATGACGGAAAAATAAAACAAGAGTGTTTTGCTAAATTTGATGTTATTGCCGAAAAATTCTATGAAAACTCAAGTAGAATAAATATGGACATTCCAACAATTCCATATAGGTAGCGTAGCAAGTAAAGTTAAAAAATTAAATGAAGGTAGTGTAAAAGCTATCTTCTTTTCTTTTATAACATGAAGATACATTTTCATAATTTAAATAAAAATGAGTAGAGTAGGGGATAGCCATATTTTTAATGTTGTAGATTTATATTTAATATAAATATTTATAGCAAAATATGCAGAAAAATTTTGTGCAAAGTTTCTACAAAATAAAATTTATTTAAGATTTACAATTAAAAATTAAATTAGAAAAAATATTGTATTTGAAATTTTAAAATTAAAAAAATATAAATTAAAGATTTTAAATTTATAGAATTTTTTAAAACGAACATTTGTTAATTGCAAATTTTAATGTTTGGTTTTAAATTTATATGTATTTGATTAATATAATTTAAACTTACGAAAATCAATTTTAAGCCATTTTAACATTTAAACCATATAACTTGTTGTTTAGCATTTTAGCAAAATATTGATAATTCTGGTTTTGAGAGATTTTAGATAAAAAATAACCAAATTTTTTATACTTATATAGGTATATAAAAAAATGCAAAAATAGCCCAAAAAAGCAACGCACGAGAATCGATTTTAAGCCGCTTTTATTTTTAAGGCTTATAGTTTGTTGTTGACAAAATACGGCAAATAAAGAGAAATAGGCATTTTGAAGATTCAAAAAAAATTATATAATATGAAATAAAAATTATTAAGTAATATCTAGGACTAAACTAGCATTATTACAAGTAATAAATTATAAAGTAATGCTAGTCGAACGATAGCTAATAAATAGCTAGTAAAGCCTTTAAGGCTAGTAGTTACAAGAACTTGTGGGTAGGACTCTAAAAAGAGTTTTATTATTTTTCTCCTATCTCTTTTTGAACAAAACTTTGATTTTGTGCAATGTTATCTTCATAAAATATAAAAACAAATATTTGCCCCCCTACTAGACTTATAAAATAATCAATATATTATTTAATCATGTCTATTAAATATCATAAAAAAATTAATGTGTCAATGACTTTATTTAAAGATTTAGAAATTAATTTACTTAGATTCATTGTATATAAGTACTAGAAAATATTAAAGAATATTTTATAATATAAATAAGGAAGAGACTTTTAATTAAGTACTCTCCCCGCATTCGGTCAGATTTTGTTTGTTTTTTTAAAGTTGAAAGTTTCAAATCCCATAACTAAAAGTAAATCAACCAATATGGCTATTAAAATTAAATTTTTCTTAAAGTGTTTTTCAACATACTTGTAGTCAATACCTATGATTAATTCATTTTTATTAGTATCAAGGATATATGGGTATGTGACAGTTAGTTCTTGATATTGTTTGGGCAAACTTAAACTAATTTCAATTGTCGACTTTCTACTTTTTTCTTCTTCATCATCGTCAAAATTATTTTTAATTACAACTTTAATATTGTTAATATAATTCCAATTTTGAGTCTGTACATCTTCTTCTTTTAAATAGGTTGTTCTAACAATATAGTCTGAATAATCTATCAAAGAATTATAGTCGTCCTCTGTTAGACTTTTAAGAAACAATGTTTCTATCAGTAAAGATAAAACAAAAATTAAAATTAAGATGAAAACTGTAACAATATAAAGTTTTTTCCGTGATTTCATAAAAGAATCACCCTTTCATAAATTATTATATATAAAACGTAACTCTGACCATGTTACGATTAAAAGGGATAAACAAAGACCAACTTATTGCTGGTCTTAATATTATAACATATTAAATAAATTATGTAAAGAATAAACAATTTTTCTATTATATTAATTAATAATATAATAAACTATATAAATTATTTAAATTTTTTTATAAATGATTCTATTTTGGTTAATAATTCTTTGTTGCTTTTTGTTTGTGTCATTAAACTTAATATTTGTTCTGTAACGTCAGCAACAGGCATACTATTCATAGCTTTTCTTAATGCAAATACTGTATCTAATTCTTCTTTTGTAAGCAATAAATCTTCTCTTCTTGTTCCTGATTTGTTAATATCAATTGCAGGGAAAATTCGTTTTTCTGATAATTTTCTGTCTAGATGTACTTCCATATTACCTGTACCTTTAAATTCCTCAAATATTACATCATCCATCCTACTTCCAGTATCTATTAATGCTGTTGCAAGTATTGTTAAACTTCCTCCATTTTCAATATTTCTTGCAGCTCCAAAGAATTTTTTTGGTTTATGTAATGCAGCAGGATCCAAACCTCCTGACAATGTTCTTCCAGATGATGGAATTACTAAGTTATATGCTCTTGCAAGCCTTGTTATACTGTCTAATAATATAACTACATCTTTATTTTGCTCTATTAACCTTTTGGCTCTTTCTAACACCATTTCTGCTACTTTAACATGGTGCTCTGGTAATTCATCAAATGTAGAATATATAACTTGCCCATTTATTGATCTTTTCATATCTGTTACTTCTTCTGGTCTTTCGTCTATAAGTAATACGATTAGTTCTACTTCTGGGTTATTTTTTGATATACTATTTGCAATTTTCTTAATTAATGTTGTTTTTCCAACTTTAGGTGGTGCAACAATCATTCCTCTTTGTCCTTTACCAATCGGTGACATTAAATCTATCATTCTCATTGCATATTCGTTTGAGGTTGTTTCTAATTTTAATCTTTCTGTAGGATATATTGGTATTAATTCATCAAAACGTTTTCTCTTAGCTGCTTTTTCAGGGTGTTCGCCATTTACTTCACCTACAAATATTAATGATGGGAATTTTTCTCCTTCTTTAAATCTTGATATTCCTTTTACAATGTCCCCATTATCTAGTTTAAATCTTTTTATTTGTATAGGAGATAAATAAACATCTTTTGGTGTAGATAAATAGTTGTCTCCCCTTAAAAATCCATAACCATCTGGTAAAATATCTAATATTCCTTCTACTATTTCGTCTGTTTCGTTTGTTAATTTATAGTCAACTATTGGGTCACCATTTTTATCATACTTTCTTTCAACTATTTCTTTTTTTTCTGTTATATTTTCAGTATTAGTATTATTTATTAAAATTTGGCTTAATACAGTTATTAAATCTTCTTTTTTTAATTTTGAAATATTTTTTACATTGTTTTCTTTAGCTAGATTTTTTAGTTCCGCTAATGTTAAATCCTCTAAATTTGGCATAAATACCTCCTTAATAATATAAATTTTAATGTTGGGAATTGTATAAAGAAATTTATACTTAGACTTTAAACTTTTTATATTATATCATAAATAAAATAAAATGCAACCCTTTAAACCAAAAAAATGTTCTTTTTTTATAATTATATATTCTGTAAAGGACAAGTGGGGACCGTTTTAGAAAATGTATGAGGTACGAATTACATCTTCTTATAATGGGGAGCTCTGGAAAGAATATATAATTATAAAAAATCCTATTAGAACATAATTTTCTAATGGGATTTTTGGTTAAAGTTAATCTGTAAGCCGGGTTCTGTCTTTTAAAATAGTCATTTATCTAGGATATATATTGCTATATATCTCAAGCCACGCAATCTAAGAAGGCACCGAGCAGGTTTAATCTTCTTAATTTTAGGTGTTGCTCCAGATGGGGTTTGCATTGACCTATTATGTCACCATAATAGCGGTAAGCTCTTACCTTACCTTTTCACCCTTACCATAAATGGCGGTTATTTTCTGTTGCACTTTCCTTAAGGTTTCCCTCACTAGACGTTATCTAGCATCTTTGCTCTATGGAGCCCGGACTTTCCTCTCGTAAATCCTTTCGAATTTTACCAGCGACTATTCAATTAACTCTAAACGCAATTATATCATATTAAATTGGAAAAGTCTAGTTTTATATTACTATTTATATATTAATGGTATTTAATTCCTCGATAATGTT
>OGXT01001268.1_pt1 | contig 25544 bp, 19 predicted proteins | sample 1576361 | NCBI WGS metagenome assembly OGXT01 (sample SAMEA3541514, study PRJEB24748) | human gut metagenome | biome: human gut; feature: human-associated habitat; material: faeces | place: China | collected 2012 | reverse complement strand
CTCCACTCGGGGCGGCTCTTGCTGTATGGATAAAATTACTTGTTCTTCTTGCTGGCGGCCTTCATGCGCAGGTCGTGGTCCAGAATGCGCTTGCGGATGCGCAGGTTCTCGGGGGTGACCTCAAGCAGCTCATCGGGAGCCAGGAACTCAAGGCAGCCCTCGAGGCTGAACTTGGAAACGGGCACCAGACGCAGGGCGTCATCACTGCCGGAGGCGCGGGTGTTGGTCAGGTGCTTGGTCTTGCAGACGTTGACGGTGATGTCCTCGCCGGTCGGGGTGTAGCCCACGACCTCGCCTGCGTAGACCTTCTCGCCGGCGTTGACGATCAGGGTGCCGCGCTGCTGGGCGTTGAACAGGCCGTAGGTGACGGCGTCGCCGGTCTCAAAGCTGATCAGGGAGCCGGTGGAGCGGGTCTGAATGTCACCGCACCACTCCTCATAGCCGTCAAAAATCGTGTTCATGATGCCTTCACCGTGGGTGTCAGTCAGGAACTGGCTGCGATAGCCGAACAGGCCGCGGCTGGGCATACGGAACTCGATGCGGGAACGGCTGTTCATCATCTGCATGTTCATCAGGATGGCCTTGCGGGCGCCCAGAGCCGTCATGACATTGCCCTGATAAATCTCGGGTACATCAATCACAACGCGCTCCATAGGCTCCATGACCTTGCCGTTCTCCTCGTGGGTCAGAACATGCGGGGGGCTGACCTGCAGCTCATAGCCTTCGCGGCGCATCGTCTCGATCAGGATGGACAGGTGCATCTCGCCGCGGCCCATGACGCGGAAGGAATCGTTCGTGGCGGAATCCTCGACCTTCAGGGCGACATCCTTCAGCAGCTCGCGCATCAGGCGGTCACGGATCTGGCGGGAGGTGACGTACTTGCCCTCCTTGCCTGCAAACGGGGAATCGTTGACCGAGAAGGTCATCTCGACCGTGGGGTCGTTGATTTTGACAAAGGGCAGGGGCTGCACCTTGCTGGGGTCGCAGATCGTGTTGCCGATGGAAATATCGGGCAGACCCGCAAACGCAACAATATCACCGGCCTGGGCGCTCTCGATCGGCTCACGGCCGTTGGCCTTGAAGTCGAACAGCTTGGTGATGCGGCCGCTCATATGCACATCGGGGTTGTGCCAGTCGCAGACCTGAATGGGGCTGCCGACCTTGATGACGCCGTTCTGCACGCGGCCGACGCCCATACGGCCGACAAAGTCGTTGTAGTCAACGCTGGAAACCAGCATCTGCAGCGGCTCCTCAGGCTCGCCCTCCGGCGGCTGGACATACTTCAGGATGGTATCGAACAGGGGCATCAGGTCCTTGCCGGAGGAGGGGTCGGTCCAGTCATAGCTGGCCGTGCCGTTACGGCCGGAGCAGAATACCATCGGGCTGTCCAGCTGCTCATCGGTGGCGCCAAGATCCATCAGCAGCTCAAGGATCTCGTCAATGACCTCGGCAATGCGGGCATCGGGGCGGTCGATCTTGTTGACAGCAATGACGAGCGACAGGTTCTGCTGCAGGGCCTTCTGCAGAACAAAGCGGGTCTGGGGCATGCAGCCCTCGGCTGCATCGACCAGCAGCAGAACGCCGTTGACCATCTTCAGAACGCGCTCGACCTCGCCGCCGAAGTCGGCGTGGCCCGGGGTGTCAACGATGTTGATTTTAACGCCCTTGTACTCACAGGAGCAGTTCTTGGCCAGAATCGTGATGCCGCGCTCACGCTCAATATCGCCGGAGTCCATGACGCGCTCGGCCACCTGCTGGTTGGCACGGAAAGCGCCGGACTGCTTCAGCATCTGGTCGACCAGCGTGGTCTTGCCGTGGTCAACGTGAGCGATGATCGCAACATTGCGGAGATTTTCCTGAATCATATACATTCCCTCTCAAAAATGAAAATGCCGATAGACTGATATTTGCAGGGGCAAAGCCCCAATATCCACATACTATTTTATAATACGCTATAATGTCTTATTTGTCAAGAATCGCAAAAAGCAAAAATGTGTGCTATAATAATCAATATTATAGGCAGGCTGTCCAAGAATACGCTTGTAGGGGCGCATTCCATATGCGCCCGCGGGCGGAGCAGAGCCCCGCCCCTACGAACAGCCTGGGGATAAGAGGGGCAATAAGAGAGGAACACACCTATGGCAAACACGACCCGCCACATCAATATCATCGGCCACCAGAACCCGGATACGGACTCGATCTGCTCCGCACTGGCGTATGCATGGCTGAAAAACCGCGGCAGCCTCAACGGTCTGTATGAGGCCCGCCGCGCCGGGCATGTAAACCGCGAGACACGGTTTGTCCTGCAGCATTTCGGCGTTGAGGCACCCCGCCTCTGCACCGATGTCAGCCCGCAGATCAAGGACATCGACATCCGCAAGCAGGCCGGCATTGACGGCGAGATGAGCGTGCGCGCCGCGTGGAACCTGATGCGCGATGTCGAGATCGACACCCTCTGCATCGTGGACGAGGAGAACGAGCTGCAGGGTCTGATCACGATCAAGGACATTGCCGATGCCAACATGGATCTGTTTGACACGGCCGTGCTGGCCGCCGCCGACACCCGCTGCACCAATGTGCTGGAAACGCTCGAGGCTGAGCTGGTCGTCGGCAGCGCAGAGGCCCGCATCGAAAGCGGCAACATCTGCATCGGCTCCAGCCCCGAGATCATGGAGGAGCTGGTCAAGCCCGGGGACATTGTGCTGGTTTCCAACCGGTACGAAACCCAGATGTGCGCCATCGACTGCGGCGCGCAGGCCATCGTAGTTTGCTGCGGCTCTGCGGTGCCGCGCACCATCATCGCCCGCGCACAGGAGAAGGGCTGCGCGGTCCTGGCAACCCCCTACAACACCTACGCCGCCGCACGGCTCATCTCGACCGCAGCGCCGGTGCGCCACTTTATGCGCACGAAGGAGCTGCTGAAATTTAGCGTCAATACGCCGATCGAGGACGCGCAGAAGGTCATGGCAAGTGTCCGCCACCGCTATTTCCCGATTCTGGACGAGAACGGCAAATACTGCGGTGTTGTCAGCCGCCGTAACCTGTTGAACCTCCACCGCAAGCAGCTGATTCTGGTCGATCACAACGAGCGCACCCAGGCCGTGGACGGTCTGGACGAGGCGGATATTCTGGAGATCATCGACCACCACCGCATCGGCAATCTGGAAACGACCGGCCCGGTGTATTTCCGCAATGTGCCGGTGGGCTGCACGGCCACGATTTTGTATCAGATGTATCAGGAGCAGGGCATGACCCCCAGCCGCGAGATCGCGGGCCTGCTTTTGTCGGCGATTTTGTCCGACACGCTGGTGTTCCGCTCCCCGACCTCCACCCCGCAGGACGAAGCCGCCGCCAAGGCGCTGGCCGCGCTGGCGGGCGAGGACATCCACACCTACGCCGAGCAGATGTTTGAGGCCGGTGCCGACCTGACCGGCCGCACGGCGGAGGATGTGTTCAGCTCGGACTTCAAGGCGTTCAGCCGCGGCGATGTCAAGTTCGGTGTCGGGCAGTCCACCTACATGACCGACAAGTCCCGCGCCGCCGCCGAGGCGCTTGTGGAGCCGTATCTGCCCGAGGCAAGCCGCCGCGAGGGCCTGCCGCTGATTTTCTACATGTTCACCGACATGAAGACCCAAAGCACCGACCTGATGTTCTACGGCCGCAACGCCGAGGAGATCATCCGCGATGCGTTCCATGTCGAGCCGGAGGGCAGCATGGCGCGCCTGCCCGGCGTTGTCAGCCGCAAAAAGCAGCTGATCCCCCCGCTGCTGGCGGCGCTGCAGGCCCGGCAGTAAGCGGCAGCCTCCCAGGAGGTCGCTTTCTTTTGACAGCAAAAGAAAGCTTGCAAAGAAAACTGCCGCTGTTTCGACGGGGTGCGGGGTTGCGAACACGGGGCCACAGTTGAGCGGAGCGAAACTGGGGTAGTGAGCAATGCTTGCCCCTGCGGGGCAAGCAAGCGCCCCGACCCCCGCGGCGATAAACTTCTTATCGCCCTGTAGGGGCCGGGCATGCCCGGCCCGCAACTTACCGTTAAATTCCTTTTATGGTTCAATCCGTAGGGGAGGGATTCATCCCTCCCGGGCACTTTCCCGCTGCCGCAAACGGCCACGGCGGCCAGAGGACTGGCCGCCCTACGACCTCACTTACCCCCGCCCACTACACAACAAAGGACGCATGACCGTAAAGGTCGTGCGTCCTTTGTTTTTATGCCAGCTTTTTTATGGCCTTGCCAAGCGGACGGCTTACCGCTGTCAGCACGGCGGCAAGCGCAAAGCTGGCCGCCAGATACACCGGGAACATCCCGGCCAGCGGCAAATTGAACCGCGCCACGAACCGCAGGAACACCAGCGTCAGCAAGACATGATGCACCAGATATACCCCGTAGCACCAGCCTGCCAGCCGCCGCAGTGCAGGGCAGAACCGCGCAGGCACCTGCTGCCCGGCGGCGTATACCGCCCAAAACAGCACCGCCGCCAGCACCAACAGCACGGCCAGACGCGGCACTTCCTCCACCCGCAACAGCGGGCAGACCGCCAGCCCGATATACAGCCGATAGGACGGCCAGATGTCCTTTTTCAGCAGCGAGCCAAACCACACCCCCAGCGCAAACGCAGGCAGGCGGCCCAGCACGGTGTGCCCGGCCTCCCACGGGGCGGGGCAGAGGAGCGGCCAGACAACGGCCAGCGCCGCCATGCAGACGGCCAGCGCCCTGCGGCGCAGCTGCGTCTCCATACACCACAGCACCAGCGGGAACACAAGATACAAAATCAGGATAACGCCCAAAAACCACTCACCAATTTTGTAGAAGGTGACAGTCACGGGGGTCAGGTAGCCATCCAGCCCCAGCAGCGAGAAGATGACCCGCCAGCGCGGAATGTCGGCGTTGTTGCCGTGCAGCACCTCGCCGTAGACAAACAGCGCCGCAAAACCCAGCCAGAACGCCGGGTAGGTGGCGGCAGCACGGCCCGCAAGATAGCGCCGCAGGGCAAACCGCCCCTGCCATTGCAGGCAGAGCGCCGCGCCCGAAAGCAGGAAGAACCACGCCAGCCCCAGCTCCACCCAGTCGGCCATGCCCCGGCCGATCAGCGCCGTGGGCACCGCAAAGCCAAGGCGCGCGGCCTCGATGCAATAGTGATAGCACAGCACCGGCAGCAGCGCCGCCAGACGAACCACATCCAGACCGGGCCGATAATGTCTGGGCATCTCAGGCAACGACAGCGCCGAATGCGGAAACACCCAGCACACTCAGCGCGCCCATGATGCAGCCTGCCAGCAGTACGCCGCCCATGCAGGCGCGGACGCTGGACTTGAAGTCCATGTCAAGCAGGCTGGCAGCCAGTGTGCCGGTCCATGCACCCGTGCCGGGCAGCGGGATGCCGACAAACAGCAGCAGTGCCCAGGGCAGGCCGCGGCCGGCCTTGGCCTTCAGCTTCTCGCCTCCCTTGTGGCCCTTCTCAAGGCAGAAGGTGAAAAACTTGCCGATGACCGGCTTATCCGCGCCCCACTCCAGCACCTTGCGTGCAAAGAAAAAGATGAACGGAACCGGGATCATGTTGCCGATGATGGCAATGATGTACACCTGCCACAGCGGCAGGCCCAGTCCCACGCCGACGGGGATTGCGCCGCGCAGCTCAATGATGGGAACCATCGAAATGAAGAAAACGCTCAGATACTTTGACAGCATTTGAAAACCTCGCTTAGTCGTTAAAACAATAGTACAGACAAATTTAATTATACAAGAGATTGCCGCCCCATGCAAGGGGGCGCAGTGTAAAATCGGCGGCAAAATCACTCCGCGGTTTGGTGCAAACTGTGCAGTTTCCAATGGATTTGCAGGGGGAACGCCCGGCTCAAAAGCAGAGGAAGGCCCGCGAGCGTTACGAACGCACAGAAATACTGCGTTCGTTCAGCTCGCGGGCCTTCCGATTTTCTTATTGGGTTCTCAGGGGGCGCGTCTGCCGCCCCGTTTAGCCGATAACCTCGCCGTGGCGGATCACTTTAACAATATCCAGCTTGTCATTGACCAGCACAACATTGCCGTAACGGCCGGCGTCAAGGCTGCCGTAGTCGGCATCGACACCGATGCTGCGCGCCGGGTTCAGGGTGGCGGCGCGGACAGCGCTTACAAGGGGCACGCCCATCTCCAGAACAGCGCGCTTCATGCAGTCAAACAGGCAGGTCGCGCTGCCGGCAATCGTGCCGGGCTGCTCGGTCAGGGTGGCGCGGGGTCCGCGCACCGTGACGGCCTGACCGCCCAGACTGTACTCGCCGTCCGGCAGGCCGCAGGCCATCATGCTGTCGGCAATCAGAATCACATGGTCATCGCCAAAGGTGTTGAAGGTGAACCGCACCATGGCGGGGTGGATGTGTACATTGTCGGTGATCAGCTCGACCTCGGCACCCTCCTCCAGCGCGGCGATGATCGGCCCCGGCTCACGGTGGGTGATGCCGGGCATCGCGTTGTACAGGTGGGTCATGTGGGTGGCACCGGCGGCAAAGGCAGCCTTGGCTGTCTCATAGTCGGTGCAGGTGTGCGCGATGGAAATGCGCACCTCATCGTGACATTCCTTGATGAAGTCGAGATTTCCCGGCTCCTCGGGCGCCACATCGACCAGCTTGATCAGCCCGCCGCTGCGCGCCTGCAGGCGGCGGAACATGGCTGCGTCCGCCCCCATGACATACTTGGGGTTCTGGGCACCGACCTTGCGGGGGCTGATGTAGGGACCCTCCATATTGATGCCGACCAGATCTGCGCCGCGCTCGTTCCTGTGCGCTGCGGCCACATCCATGATGCCGTTCAGGATCTCCTCGCTGAAGGTCATCGTGGCGGGGCAGATGGCCAGAACGCCCTTGCTCGCCTCAAAATCCGCGATGGCCTGCAGGCCTGCCGCATCGGCGTCACAGAAATCATGGCCGACCGCGCCGTGGAAATGGATGTCCACCAGACCCGGCAGTGCGTAGGCACCGTCCGCGTCGATGACCGCCTCCCCTTCCAGCGGGGCCGCGCCAAAGACGATGCGGCCGTCACGGATGATAAGATCTTTTTCTACAAAGCGGCAGCCGTCGCTGTAAACTTTTGCGTTTTTGATGATCATAGCAGTATTCCTCCGCTGATCAGATCTCGTTCAGGGCTTCCTCGTCACCAACCAGAATGAAGTCGGGGTGCATCTGCAGGATGCTGGCGGGGACTTCCGGCGTGACGGGGCCGAAGAACGCCTGCTTGACGATGTCGGCCTTGCCCTTGCCGTTGACGACCATCAGGACCTTGCGGGCCTGCATGATGGTCTTGATGCCCATGGTGTAGGCCTGCTTGGGGACCAGATCGGCGTTGCCGTCAAAGAAGCGCTTGTTGGCCTCAATGGTCTCGGGCTTCAGGTCTACGCAGTGGGTGCCCAGCTCGAAGGCATCGCCCGGCTCGTTGAAGCCGATGTGGCCGTCATTGCCGATGCCCAGCAGCTGCAAATCAACGCCGCCCACGCTGTGGATGACTGCGTCATAGCGGGCGCACTCGGCGTCGGCGTCCATGTTGGTGCCGTCGGGCAGGTTGATGGCCTCGGGGCGGACATTGACATGGTCAAACAGGTTGCGGTGCATAAAGCTCCAGTAGCTCTCGGGGTGCTCCTTCGGCAGGCCGCGGTACTCGTCCAGATTGACGGTCGTAACCTCGGAGAAGTCAATGTCGTCCTTGTTGTACCACTCGACCAGCTGCTTGTAGGTGCCCACAGGGGTACCGCCGGTGGCCAGACCCAGCACGCAGTTGGGCTTCATGATGACCTGCGCCGAAATGATGTTGGCGGCCTTGCGGGACATGTCGTAATAATCCTTAGCACGGATGATCTTCATAAGAAAATACCTCCTGATCGTTCGGAGCGGGCGCGCTCCGTTATTCCTATTTGCATTATACCACACTGCGCCATGGCAAACCATGGCCTAAATTTGAATTTTATACCAAAATTCCGTTTCCAAACAAAAGGCCGTGGGCGGGCCTACGCCCGCCCACGGCGGATTTGATAAAGGGAACCAGACCTTTACCGAAAGATGTCAGAAATTACAGCATCTTCTTCAGCTCGTCATAGACAAACTGAACCTTGGGTCCGATAACGACCTGGCAAGCGGTCTTGCTGGGGCGGATAACGCCGGCAGCACCAGCAGCCTTGACGGCCTTCTCGTTGACACCAGTGCTGTCCTTGACCTCAAAGCGCAGACGAGTGGCGCAGTAGTCAACGTTGGCAACATTGTCCTTGCCGCCGACAGCAGCCAGAACGCCGGAGGCGATGGCGGTGAAGTCGTTGTTGGCGAGGGTGATGTTGGCCTCAGCAGCCTCAGCATCCTCATCCTCACGGCCGGGGGTCTTCAGGTCGAACTTGGTGATGGCGAACTTAAAGACGAGGTAGAACACGACGAAGGCAGCGATGCCCAGAGGAATGATCATCCAAGTCTTAGCAGCAGCAGGCAGGCTGGCGGAGAAGATCAGGTCGGTAGCACCGGCGGAGAAGCAGAAGCCTGCGCGGAAGCCGGAGTAGTAGGTGATGATGGTGAAGATGCCGTACAGAGCAGCATAGACAACATACAGGGGGAAGCAGAGGAACATGAAGCCGAACTCGAACGGCTCGGTAACGCCGCAGACGAAGGCGCAGATAGCAGCGGAAACAACCAGACCGATAGCAGCCTTCTTGTTCTTGGCAGTCTGGACCATGGCCAGAGCAGCACCGGGGATACCGAACATCATGCAGGGGAAGAAGCCGGACATGTACATGCCGAGGTCCCAATTAACACCATTCTGACCGGTGACATCGCCAGCCCAGAAGTGCTTCAGATCACCCAGACCAATGGTGTCAAACCAGAACACGTTGTTCAGAGCGTGATGCAGGCCGGTGGGGATCAGCAGGCGGTTCAGGAAGGCGTAGATACCAGCGCCGATGCCGCTCATCTTGGCAATGCCGTTGCCGAGGGCAACCAGAACGCCGAAGATGATGGGCCAGACGAACAGCAGGACAACGGAAACCACGATGGAAACAACGGCGGTCACGATAGCAACGCTGCGCTTGCCGCTGAAGAATGCCAGCCAGTCAGGCAGCTGGGTATTCTTGAACTTGTTGTAGCAGGCAGCACCGATGATGGCGGCCAGGATGCCGATGAAGGAGTTGCCGGCGATCTTGCTGAAAGCAATGTAATCGACGGTGCCTTCCTCCAGCGTGCGGACAGCGCCGACAACGCCGGGGCTGAGCAGCTGCTGCATCATCAGGAAGCTGACCAGACCGGCCAGACCGGCAGTGCCGTCATGGTCATCAGACAGACCCACAGCAGCGCCGATGGCGAACAGCCATGCCATGTTGTCGATCAGGGCGCCGCCGGCCTTGATCAGCAGGAAACCGAGAGTGTAAGCGAAACCGGAAGTTGCGCCCTCAGCACCCATAACAGCGGGAGCGAAAGCGTAACCGATGCCCATCAGGATACCACAGACGGGCAGTGCAGCAACGGGAAGCATAAGAGCTTTGCCGAGCTTCTGCAGATACTTCATCATAAAAGCATTCCTCCAAATTTTTGAGTGGGTTTCTCCCAACTCGGTGCCGGGGCTGTCTGGTTCTGCAGCCGAAGCACTTTGTTAATTAGATATTAACATATTCTTCATAAAAAAGAAAGTGTTTTTAGCAGAATTGTCGAAAAGCTGAAAAAACGACAGTTTTTTTGTGCATTATTCAAACACACCGTTGATTTTTGCCCAAAATTCTTGAAATATTTAACCTTTTCGGGAAAGTTATTTTCATAACACAGCGCCTGTGAACACCGGAATGAAAGAAGCCCCCTGACAGAGGGGGCTTCTTCGCTTACTTTACTGCCACATTTTTTGTGGCGATCACATCCACGCCGGTGTCGGCGGCGTTGGGCAGCACGACCTGCCCGATGGTCACCGGGGCGGCCACGGTCACAGCCTTGAGCGCCCGCACCACGGCAAAGATCTTGTCCTTGGGGATGTCCGTCTGCGTCTTGCAGCTCACAGCGGCCAGTACGCCGCCGGTCACCCGCACCGTTGTCGTCACAATGCGGGTCGGTGCGGTCACCTCCTTGCGGGCGTAGGCATCGCCGCGCGGGCAGGTATTGCCGTACACCGCCGTGACCGCGCCGTTTTCCAGCTCTACGGTCAGGGGGCAGCCCATAGGACAGCCGATGCAGGTCAATTCACGCTTTTCCATCATCAGCCCTCCTCCAAAGTTACGGTCACGGCTTCGCCCGGGCCCTGCAGCAGCTCGGCCTTTAGGCGTACGGTCTCCATCTCGCCGGGGGCCAGCACGGGCCGCTTGCGGCTGTAGATGCAGGTATCACCGCGATACACCGCGATTTTCTTGTTTTTGTAGACATTGCCCACCCGGAAGCGCAGCGTCACGGTATCCCCTGCGCAGCCGGGGCGGATGGTCGTGGGCACCGTGTACCGCACGCCGTTTTCGCACCGCACGGGCAGAACCGCCCCGCCGGGCTGCTCGCCGCTGCGGATGAAGTCGGCAGCGTGCGCGCCGGCCGCCGCGGCCTCCTCGGAGACATAATCGACCAGATCATGCACATGCAGCACATTGCCCGCTGCAAACACGCCGGGAAGGTTCGTTTCAAGGCTCTCATTGACCGCCGGGCCGCCGGTGATGGGGCTGAGCGCCACGCCTGCCGCGCGGCTCAGCTCGTTCTCGGGCAGCAGCCCGCAGGAGAGCAGCAGCGTATCGCAGTCGTAATGCTCCTCAGTGCCGGGGACGGGCTTGCCGTTTTCCACGCGGGCCAGCGTAATGCCGGTCACACGCTCCTTGCCCTGAATGTCCACGACCGTATGGCTCAGCCGCAGTGGGATGCCAAAATCATCAAGGCACTGTACAATATTGCGCTTCAGGCCGCCGGAATAGGGCATCAGCTCGGCCACGCACAGCACCTTGGCACCCTCCAGCGTCATCCGGCGCGCCATGATCAGACCGATGTCGCCCGAGCCGAGAATGACCACCCGCCGCCCGGGCAGGTAACCCTCCATGTTGACAAGCCGCTGGGCCGTGCCTGCGGTAAAGATACCTGCCGGACGGTAGCCGGGGATGTTCAGCGCGCCGCGCGGCCGCTCCCGGCAGCCCATTGCCAGAATGACCGCCTTGGGGTGCAGCTGGAACAGCCCGTCCGTCTTATTCATGGCGGTCACGGTCTTGTCCGCCGCCAGATCCAATACCATGGTATTGAGCTTGTAGGCGATGCCCAGTGCCTCGACCTGCTCGATAAACCGGGCTGCATACTCGGGGCCGGTCAGTTCCTCCTTAAAGGTATGCAGGCCGAAGCCGTTGTGGATGCACTGGTTGAGGATACCGCCCAACTCGCTGTCGCGCTCAAGGATCAGGATATCCTGCACACCGCCCTTGCGGGCCGCCACCGCCGCCGCAAGCCCTGCCGGGCCGCCGCCGATGATGACCAAATCAACATTTTTCATTGACGCAGCCCCCTTTTAAAATGTATCCTTGTTCGTTCCGACGATGATTTTGGAATCTCCGCCGGATTTTGTGATCTCGCTCTGGTCCACGCCCAGCTCCCGCGCCAAGATCTCCATGACGCGCGGGCTGCAGAAGCCTGCCTGGCAGCGGCCCATGCCCGCGCGGGTGCGCCGCTTTACGCCGTCCAGACTGCGCGCGCCCGGCACACGATGGATGGCATCCACGATCTCGCCCTCGGTCACGCTCTCGCACCGGCAGATGATCTGACCGTAGGCCGGATTCTGTTTAATAAGCTCCGCCCGCGCAGCAAAGTCCAGTGTCTTGGGGTCCAGAATGCCCTTGCGGGTCGGGTCAAAGGCCGGGTTTTCTTTTAAGTGCAGGCTGTCCCGCACAATATCCGCCACCATTGCGCCGATGGCCGGCGCGCTGGACAGGCCCGGGGATTCGATGGCCGCGCAGTCCACAAAGCCGGGCGCGATCTCCCCGATGAAAAAGTCGTGCCGCGCCTCATGGGCGCGCAGTCCGGCAAAGCTGGTGATGGTCTGGCGCAGCGGCAGATCCCTGACCGCCAGCCCGGCCTTGGCGCGCACCTCATCAAGGCCTGCCGCCGTGGTAGCGGTGGCCTCCTTGTCCTCGACATCAATGGCGGTCGGGCCGATGAGCAGGTTCCCATGCACCGTGGGAGTGACCAGCACGCCCTTGCCGTACTTGCCCGGCAGCTGGAACACGGTATGCCGCACATGCTGCCCGGCCGTGTGGTCAAGCAGGAAGTAATCGCCGCGCCGCGCCGTGATCTTCATGGGGTGGTCGGCGTCCGCCATATTGTGCAGCACATCGGCGTAGACGCCCGCCGCATTGACGATGCAGCGCGCCTCCAGCGTGCCGCGGTCGGTTTCGATGGCCCAGCCGCGTCCGTCCGCAAGGGGGTGCAGCCCCGTGACCGCCGTGTTGAACTGAAACTGTACGCCGTTCTTTGCGGCGTTTTCTGCCAGCGCGTAGGTCAGCCCGAACGGGCAGACGATGCCACCGGTGGGCGCCCAGAGCGCTGCCACCGCCTGATCGGAGACATTCGGCTCCATCGCAGCAAGCTCGTCCCGCTCGATAATGCGCAGCCCCTCCACGCCGTTGGCGCAGCCGTTCTCGTAAAGCCCCTGCAGCGCGGGGCGGTCCTCCTCGCTCAGGCAGACGACCAGACTGCCGCACTGGGCGTAGGCAAAATCCAGCTCCTTGGCCAGCGCGGGCATCCGGCGGCTGCCCTCGACATTGAGTTTCGCCATCAGGCTGCCGTGGGCAGCATCATAGCCGGCATGTACAATGGCGCTGTTGGCCTTGGAGGTGCCGCAGCAGACATCCTCCTCCTTATCCAGCACCAGAATATCCGCGCTGCAGCGCGAAAGTTCCCGTGCGCAGGCACACCCGGCCACGCCTGCGCCGATAATGACTATATCATGCATATGTTCTACCTCGTTTGTTGGTTTGCAGAGCATGTAGGGGCGACCATTGGTCGCCCGCAGAGAGTGTGCGGTGCTGGAAGCCCTCCGGGTCGATGCGAGCATCGACCCCTACAGCGTAGGGGCGGATTCCATATCCGCCCGGGGGCCTTGCCACTGCCGCAGGTCAGGCCTTTCCGCAAGCGTAATTTTGCCTTTTGGCAGAGGGCCGGACATGTCCGGCCCCGACCGCTGACTGATGAGGGGCAGCGCCGCGGCTATACCCCGTTAAAGGGCTGCTACGGAAAACCTGCCCCTCATCCGGCCCTGCGGGCCACCTTCCCCCTTGGGGGGAAGGCTTTGGGGCATTACTCCTTCGCCCAGCCGTAGGAGCAGCGCACCGCCTTGTTCCAGCCCTTGAGCCGCTCGGCGCGCTCTGCCTCGGTGATGGCGGGGGTAAACTTGCGATCCACGGCCCAGTTCTGCAGCACATCCTCGGTGGACTTCCAGTAGCCGACAGCCAGCCCCGCCAGATAGGCCGCGCCCAGCGCCGTGGTCTCCACACAGCAGGGCCGCTTGACCGGCAGGCTGCTGATGTCCGCCATCGTCTGCATCAGGTAGTTGTTGGCGCAGGCGCCGCCGTCCACCTTGAGCGCCGTCATCGCAATGCCGCTGTCGGCCTCCATCGCAGTCAGCACATCGTTGATCTGGTAGCACAGGCTGTCGAGCGTGGCTCGGATAATGTGGTTTTTGTTGACGCCGCGGGTCAGCCCCACAATCGCGCCGCGCGCGTACTGGTCCCAGTGGGGCGCGCCCAGACCGGTAAAGGCCGGCACGACATAGCAGCCGTTCGTGTCCCGCACCTTCTGCGCCATATACTCGGAGTCCTTGGCATCCTCCAGCAGATGCAGCTCATCGCGCAGCCACTGGATGGCCGCGCCTGCCACGAAAATCGAACCCTCCAGCGCATAATTCACCTTGCCGTACAGCCCCCACGCCACGGTGGTGACCAGCCCGTTGTGAGAGAACACCGGCTTTTCACCGACATTCATCAGCATAAAGCCGCCGGTGCCGAAGGTGCTTTTTGCCTCGCCCCGCTGGAAGCAGGTCTGCCCAAACAGCGCCGCCTGCTGGTCACCCGCCGCACCGGCAATCTTGATCTCGCCGCCAAAGTGCATCGGGTCGGCGTACTCGTAAAACTCGCTGTTGGGCACTGGCGTGGGCAGCATGCAGCGCGGTATGTCAAGGATCTGCAGGATCTCATCGTCCCAGTCCAGCGTGTGGATGTTGAACAGCATCGTCCGGCTGGCGTTGGAATAGTCGGTCACATGGATCTTGCCGCAGGTCAGCTTCCAGATCAGCCATGTCTCGACCGTGCCAAAGAGCAGGTCGCCCCGCTCGGCCCGCGCGCGCACGCCGGGCACATTGTCCAGAATCCATTTCAGCTTGGTTGCCGAGAAATAGGCGTCAATGACAAGGCCGGTCTTTTCCCGGATCTTGTCGGTCAGGCCCTGCGCCTTGAGCGCATCGCAGTATTCGCTTGTGCGGCGGCACTGCCATACGATGGCATGGCAGACCGGCTCGCCGGTGTCGCGGTCCCAGACGATCGTTGTCTCGCGCTGGTTTGTAATGCCAATGGCGGCAATATCCTCCGCCGAGGCGCCGATCTGGTTCATGGCCGACAGCGCCACGCCCAGCTGGGTGGTCCAGATCTCGTTGGCATCATGCTCCACCCAGCCCGGCTGGGGGAAGTACTGGGTAAACTCCTTTTGCGCCACGCTGCACATCTCGCCTCGGGCGTTGAAAAGGATGCACCGGTTGGAGGTCGTGCCTGCATCCAGCGCCATAATGTACTTTTCGTTTGCCATCGCAATTCTCCTTGTGGTTCGGAAAACCGATTCTGTTGCCTATATTATACAGGATGTCTAAAAATAAATCGCGTGGCAAATGTACCAAAATTTTGCACGGTTTTTTGACAGAAAAACCGTCCGGCAGGCGCGGCCTCACAGGGCGCAAAAAAGGGCCGCAGCCTGCGCAGTCTGTCGGCTGGCGGCCGCGGTCCTTTTTTTCTTTTCAACGCTCTTTTTTCTGCTGCGCCTTGGGCAGCTCCTCTGCTGCGGCAATGGCTGCGGCAGTTACCTCGATGGCACCGGCCTGCAGCAGCGCCGCCGCGCAGGCGGACGCCGTGGCCCCTGTCGTGATAATGTCATCGACCAGCAGCACCCGCTTGCCGGTCAGGTCGGTGCCGGGGCGGCAGGCAAAGGCCGCTTTCGCGCGGCGCAGCCGCTCCTCACGGGTCAGCTCCTTCTGCGGGCGGCCCGGATTCTTTATGTAGAGCGGCGTCACCACCGGGATACCCAGCACTGCGCTCAACCGGCGCGCCAGCAAAAGCGGCAGACCCGGCACGCCGGGCAGCGGCTTGTTGGGCGGCACCGGCACAATGCAGCTGTACAGCGGCAGCGTATGCAGTCCGCGGTACTGCGGCAGCTCCCCCACCCTGCGGGCGGGCAGCGCGCCGAAGACCAGCACCGCCATCCGGTCGGCCAGCTCCTGCGCATACCACGGGCAGCCTCCGCGCTTGCAGCGCAAAATCGCGCTGCGCACTACATCGGCGTAGTAGTAGGCGGCTGCCGCCTCCCCCAGCGCGTAAAAAGCATGCTCTCCTTCCGGCAGGCGCGGCGGCAGATGCTGCAGCCGCATCTCCTCCGGCAGGCAGGTCGGGCAGACCGTCCCCTGCACGGTATCCGCCCCGAGCAGCGCCCCGCAAAAGGGACACCGGCGCGGAAACAGCAGCGCCAGCAGCCGTGCGCGCGTCATCGCCGTGCGCCGCTCAATAGAAGCCACAGTCGTGCTTACCGTTCTGTTTTACACGGTACATCGCCTGATCAGCATCCTTAAAGATGCTCTCGCCGGGGTTTTCGCGGTCGGTAAAGGCCACGCCCACGCTCAGCGAAACTGCGGGCAGTCCGTCCGTGGGGTTGGACAGCGTGTCATTGATCAGCTCGATCTTGTCGCTGACCGTGTGGCGCAGCTCACGGCCGACATCCACCATGATCACGGCAAACTCATCGCCGCCGATCCGGCAGACATAGTCGATGCTGCGGAAGGTGGTCGTCAGCAGGCGCGCCACCTTCTTTAAGATCAGATCACCGACCGCATGACCATGCTGGTCGTTGACCTGCTTAAAAATATCAATATCGCAGATGATCATTGCAAAGGGCTTTTCGCCGCCCTCATAAATGTTCAGGATCTTTTCAAACGAACCGCGGTTCAGCGCATCGGTCAGCGCATCGTGCTCGGCCTCATGCCGAATAAGCTTTTGCGTCTCCTGATTCTCGCGGTAGACCTCATTGTAGGTCAGCGCCAGCTCCTGCAGCTCGGCGGCGCCCACCACCGGGAAGATTTCCCCGCGCTGGATGCTCTGGCCGTATTGCAGCAGCGGCTTTACAACAAGATGGCGGGTGATGATGCAGATTTCAAGCATCAGTGCGACCAGCGCAGCCGCGCAAAGCTCGATCTTGCGGTAGACATCGGTAAAGGTCAGCTCGGCGCGGTTCTGGCGTGAGCGGGTCAGCTCGATCAGCGCTTCCAGACTCTCGGAGATATGGTTCGTCACATCCTCACGCATATTCTGGTACTGGCTGTTGCTGACCAGCTGCTGGGCCTTGCGCATCTTATCGGCGTCCGACATCGTCAGGTCGCTGTCATGCAGCGAGACCGCCTGTATCTCGGCCGGCCAGTCGGCGGGGTCGGCCAGCGTGGCCTGCGCCGTCAAACGCATGGCATAGCGGTCGGTATAGCTCAGGTTTTGCGAGGTGGACATGGCCGATTTCAGCAGGGTAAACGCATCGGTGTCGCTGTAATTCTCAGCGAAGTATTCCAGCGCAGTCTCGCGGCGGCGGGTCGTGTTCAGCTCCTCAAAGTAGTTGTCCATGTACTCCCGCTGGCCGGTCGCGGTGTACATCCGCACCTGCTCCACCAGATAATCCGACCCGCTCTGCAGCTGGCGGGCCAGCGTTTCACACTGGATATAATCGTCCGTGGCGCGCTGCATCTGCGTAAGCTCCCCGGTGCCCCGCAGCGAAAGAGCAACAAAAACCACCGCAAGTGCCAAGGTAATGATGATGTCAAACGCGCTGACCCGTTGTATCCTAATTTTTTTCACCGCACAACCAACTTCCCAACCAGAATTTCAACGAAAATGCATAGCAACACCGCACAAACTCCGCCGTGAAGCCGCCCCCGGCCCAATGGTTGAGAATTGCGCGATGCTGCCTTTGGTTATATAGTATGTTGTAACTAAGTATACAGAATCTGCGCAGACTTTTCAACGAAAACTGTTGGTCATTACCAACAAAAATACACCCAGAAATTCTACATCCGCAACATTGATTCACCGCCGTAACCCTTTTTCGGTTGATTTGTCGGGGAGGGATTCATCCCTCCCGGGCACTCCCCGCCGCCGCAAACGGCCACGGCGGCCAGAAGGCTGGCCGCCCTACAACCCCACTTAAAAACCGTGCGTAGGGCGGGGTGCCCTCACCCCGCCGCAGCTAGACGCCGTATCCCTCTTGCGGTTCCTCCGCGGGGCATCGGGGACGCCGCCCCCTACATTCGTTGCCGTGAACCCTCCGGCTATTTGTAGGGGCCGCATATATGCGGCCCACCAACCTACCGTCATATCCCTTTTGCTGTCAATCCGTAGGGGAGGGATTCATCCCTCCCGCACACTTTCCGCCGCCGCAAACGGCCACGGCGGCCAGAGGACTGGCCGCCCTACAACCCCACTTAAAAAACCATGCGTAGGGCGGGGTGCCCCCACCCCGCCGCAACCCAGCGCCGTATCCCTCTTGCGGTTCCTCTGTAGGGGTCGCATATATGCGGCCCTCAACCTACCGTCATATCCCTTTCACGGTTCAATCCGTAGGGGAGGGATTCATCCCTCCCGGGCACTTTCCGCCGCCGCAAACGGCCACGGCGGCCAGAGGACTGGCCGCCCTACGACCCCACATCAAATCCGTGCGTAGGGCGGGGTGCCCTCACCCCGCCGAAAAACCTGCCGCCACATCCCGTTCCCCCTTTTGCCGCCCCGCCTCCCTCTCCCCTTATTTTCCTGTTTGTTCGTCTTAACTTTCTTCTTTACATTCCCTGGGAAATACGCTACAATATAAGCACCCACTTTATAGAATAACAAGGAGAAGGAGAGATCGCTTTGTTTACTATCATCAAACGGCGGGAGCTTAACCCCACCGTGACCGAGCTCTGGATCCATGCGCCGCTCATCGCCAAAAAGGCGAAGGCCGGCCAGTTCATCATCGTCCGCGCCAAGGAGGACTCTGAGCGAATCCCCCTGACCATCGCCGGCTTTGACCGCGAGGCCGGCACCGTGTCCATCATCTTTCAGGTCGTGGGCGCCGGTACGATGCAGCTGAACTCCCTCAAGGAGGGCGAGGCCGTGCACGATTTTGTCGGCCCGCTGGGCAAGGCCACCGAGATCGAGGGCCTGAAGAATGTCTGCGTGGTCGGCGGCGGCGTAGGCTGCGCCATTGCGCTGCCCGTGGCGCAGGCACTGCATGAGCAGGGCACCAAGGTCACCGGCATTGTCGGTTTCCGCAACAAGGATCTTGTCATTCTCGAGGACGAGTTCCGCGCCTGCTGTGATGAGTTCATCATCATGACCGATGACGGCTCCTACGGCGAGAAGGGCGTTGTCACCGCCCCGCTGGAAAAGAAGATTGTGGACGGTGCCAACTTTGACGAGGTCATCACGATCGGACCGCTGATCATGATGAAATTTGTCGTCAAGACGACCAAGCCCCACAATGTCAAGACCGTTGTGTCGATGAACCCCATCATGGTCGATGGCACCGGCATGTGCGGCGGCTGCCGCCTGACCGTGGGCGGCCAGACCAAGTTCGCCTGCGTGGACGGCCCCGACTTTGACGGCTTTGAGGTCGATTTTGATGAGGCTATGCACCGCGGCACGATGTACAAGCCCTTTGAGGCACACGCCCGCGAGGCCGAGTGCAACTTGCTGAAACAGGAGGTGCAGTGATCATGCCGAATATGGACCCAAAAAAGTGCCCCATGCCCAGCCAGGAGCCGAATGTCCGCAACAAAAACTTCAAGGAGGTCGCCCTCGGCTACACCGAGGAGATGGCCGTGAACGAGGCCAAGCGCTGCCTGCAGTGCAAGAACCACCCCTGCCGCAGCGGCTGCCCTGTTGAAATTGATATTCCCGGCTTCATCAAGCATGTGGCCGAGGGTGATTTTGAGGCCGCCTACCATGTGATCGCGCAGTCCAGCGCGCTGCCCGCCGTCTGCGGCCGTGTCTGCCCGCAGGAGCATCAGTGCGAGGGCAAGTGCGTCCGCGGCATCAAGGGCGAGGCCGTCGGCATTGGCCGCTTGGAGCGCTTTGTCGCCGACTGGTACCGCAACAACGTACATACCAAGCCCACCGCCCCCGCGCCCAATGGCCACAAGGTCGCTGTCATCGGTGCCGGTCCCTCCGGCCTGACCGTCGCGGGCGATCTGGCCAAGCTCGGCTACAAGGTCACCGTCTACGAAGCCCTGCATGTTGCGGGCGGCGTGTTGATGTACGGCATCCCCGAGTTCCGTCTGCCCAAGGACATCGTCCAGCACGAGGTCGAGGGCCTGAAGGAGCTGGGTGTGGACATCGAGACGAACATGGTCATCGGTAAAGTCCTGACCATCGACGAGCTGATGAACGACTACGGCTTCGAGGCTGTCTATGTGGCTTCCGGCGCCGGTCTGCCCCGCTTTATGGGCATCCCCGGCGAGAGCCTGAACGGCGTCTACTCCGCCAACGAGTACCTGACCCGCGTCAATTTGATGCAGGCGTACAAGGAGGATTCCCGCACGCCCATCATGAAGTCGAAGTCCGTGGCCGTTGTCGGCGGCGGCAATGTCGCTATGGACGCGGCCCGCTGCGCCAAGCGTCTGGGTGCTGAGAATGTCTACATCGTCTACCGCCGCGGCATGGCCGAACTGCCTGCCCGTAAGGAGGAGGTCGAGCACGCCGAGGCGGAGGGCATCGTCTTTAAGACGCTGACGAACCCGACGGAAGTGCTGGGCGACGAGAACGGCTGGGTCAAGGGTATGACCTGCGTTGAGATGGAACTGGGTGAGCCGGACGCGTCCGGACGCCGCCGCCCCATCGTCAAGGAGGGCAGCGAGTTCGTTCTGAACGTGGATACGATGATCATGGCATTGGGCACCAGCCCCAACCCGCTGATCCGCTCCACCACGCCGGGTCTGGACGCCGACAAGCACGGCTGCCTGATCACCAACGGTCCCGACGGCCTGACGAGCCGCCCGATGGTCTACGCCGGCGGCGATGCCGTTACCGGTGCCGCCACGGTCATTCTGGCGATGGGCGCCGGCAAGGAAGCCGCCCGCGCGATTGACGCGGCCATCAAGGCAAAGGAACAGTAAAAACTACATTTTAGCCCCCGTGCCGCGAGGTGCGGGGGAATTTTTGTTAAAAAGGCTTCCCCTTGGGGGGGAAGCTGTCGCCGCAGGCGACTGATGAGGGGCAGCCTTGCCATATTGTCCCATGTACGGACAATTGCGACAACCTTGCCATACTATCCCCTGTATGGGTAATCACGGTATCTCCGCCCCTCATCCGTCTGCGGGCGGGGCCGCAGACACCTTCCCCCAAGGGGGAAGGCACTCTCACGAAACAAAGGCCAACACTATGTATCATCCATTCTTCCAATTTGTTCTTCCCCGTCTGGGGCAGGCGGCGCTGGATATTTTGCTGTATCTCAACTTTTTACAGCTGCCGCCGCTGCAGCTTGCGGCACAGTGGCCGGTTTTGTACTACGGCCTGCCGCTGGTGCTGATGGCGCTGCTGGCCTATATCAGCCGGGACCCGCTGGGCCTTGGCATCGTCTTTGTCGGGCATCTGGTGACCTTTTACTGCATCGGCACCGGCATTGGGCTGGTGCTGCGGCGTGTCGGCGGCGCGCCGCTGGCAGTTTGGCGTATTTTTTGGCTGGGCGGCATAACGCCGTGGCTGCTGACGGTCGGCATCATGTGGTGGGGCAGGCGCAAGGCGCTGCACCTCTGTACGACCCGCTACCGCCTTACGACCCGCAAAAAGCTGCCGGGCGGCCAGCTGCGCATCGTGCAGATCAGCGATATTCACCCCCGAAGCTGCGCCGCGATGGACCACACCCGCATCCCTGAGCTGCGCGAGAAGATCGAGGCCTGCCGCCCCGACCTGCTGGTGCTGACCGGCGATATTTTTGACGAATTTACCGAGCCGGAGGAGCTGAAAGCCTTCTGCGCCCTGTTCGGTGCGCTGCGCGCGCCGCTGGGCAAATACTATGTGCTGGGCAACCATGACCTGTTCCACCACTGGCGGGAGCCGAGCTTTGGCCGCGCCGAGCTGGAGCGCGGCCTTGCTGCCGCCGGGGTGCGCATTCTGGAGGATACCTCCGTCCTGCTGCCCTGCGGGGTGCGCATCGTGGGCCGCAAGGACTACCTGTACACGAACGGAAAGCGCTTTACCGCACAGCAGCTGCTGCCCGATGGCCCGGATGACCGCTACACGGTCTGGCTTGACCATGAGCCGCGGGACTTCAAGGCTGCGGCGGCGGCAGGGGCCGATCTGATCCTGAGCGGGCACACCCACGGCGGGCAGGTATGGCCTGCGGGCGCCGTGGGCATGGTTGCCAAAAACGAACGCAACTACGGCAAAAAGGTCATCAACGACCATTGCACCGCCGTTGTCAGCGGCGGCACCGGCACCTGGGGCTACAAATTCCGCACTCAGGGCCGCACAGAGATCGTCTGTGTTGAAATCACTACCGAAAAGGAAATGTAAAAACTATGCAGGAACGCGAACGCCTTGGCAGCCGCCTTGGCTTTATCATGCTGTCCGCCGGGTGCGCCATCGGCTGCGGCAATGTCTGGAAATTCCCTTGGATGTGCGGCCAGAACGGCGGCGGCAGCTTTATGCTGCTCTACATCCTCTGTCTTTTGGTGCTGGGCCTGCCCGTCATGGTCATGGAGTTTGCCGTGGGCCGCGCAGCGCAGGCCAGCCCCATCTATATGTACCAGCGCCTTGAAAAGCCGGGCCAGCGGTGGGGGCTTTTCGGCGTATTCAGCCTCATAGGCAACATTGCGCTGATGGCCTTTTACACCGTTGTCACAGGCTGGATTCTCTACTATTTCGTCAAGTTCCTCACCGGGCAGAACGCCGACTTCGGCTTTGCGCAGATGCTGGCCGACCCGAAAGTCAATGTGACCTATCTGTTTGTGGTAGTCGTGGCGGCGTTCGTACTGCTCAGCTTCAACTTGCAGGGCGGGTTGGAACGCGTGACCAAGTACATGATGACCGCCCTGCTGGTGCTGATGCTGGTGCTGGCGCTGCACAGCCTGACCTTTTCCGGCGCAGCGGAGGGGCTGCGGTTCTATCTGGTGCCGGACTTCTCCAAGATCAACGGCACGGTCATCGTGGCGGCCATGAATCAGGCATTCTTCTCCTTGTCGGTCGGTATGGGCGGCATGGCGATCTTCGGCAGCTATATCGGCAAGGACCGCGCGCTGATGGGCGAATCGGTCCATGTCATCCTGCTGGACACCTTTGTCGCGGTTCTGGCCGGCATCATCATCTTCCCGGCCTGCTTCACCTACGGGCTGGAGGTCACCGCCGGGCCGAGCCTGCTGTTTGACACGATGGCCGGCGTATTCAACCACATGGCGGGCGGCCGCTGGTGGGGCACCCTTTTCTTCCTGTTCATGGTGTTTGCCGCGCTCTCCACCGTGCTGGGCGTCTGCGAGAACATCCTTGCCATGATCCGGGAGCTGACCGGCTGGAGCCGCCCCAAGGGCTGCCTTGTCTGCGGTGTCGGCATCTTTCTGCTGGCGCTGACCACGGCGCTGGGCTACAGCGTGCTGCACTTTCAGCCGTTTGCGCCGGGCAGCGCGTGGCTGGACTTCTGGGATTTCATCGTCAGCAACAATGTGCTGCCGCTCGGCTCTCTGGTGCTGGCGCTCTTCTGCTGCAGCCGCCTCGGCTGGGGCTGGGACCGCTTTGCGGCCGAGGCCAACACCGGCAGGGGGCTTAAGATCCGGCCGTGGATGAAGCCCGTCTTTCAATTTTTTGTTCCCTGCGCCATCGCCTTTATCTATGTGTACGGCATGGTGACCTTTAGCTGGCGGTAACACCGCCCAAAAAGCCCCGCCGCCCGATTTCCCGGGTGACGGGGCTTTGCGCTTTATTTTGCCAGACGGCGGTATTCCATCGGCATCAGGCGGAACTGGTCGTAAAACGCCTTGGCAAATTTGCCCTGACTTTCATAACCGACACCGGCCGCTATGTCCTGCACCCGCAGCGTTGTCGTGCGCAGCAGCTCGGCGGCCTTTTCCAGCCTGCGGCGGCGGAAATAGGCAAGATACCCCTCGCCCAGCACATTCTGGCAGTACAGCTTAAAGCCGCTCTCGCTCAGGCCGAAGCCATCGGCCAGCGCCTTGGCCGTATGCCGCACCGAGAGATCGCGCAGCACAAGCGTTTCGGTTTCGCGCACCAGCTCGACCTGCCGCGCGGGGCAGCGGGCGGCCTCGGCATCATCGGGCAGGCGCAGCAGCTCATACAGCAGCCGCACCGCCGTGTAGCGCAGCTCGCCCGGGGTGGCGTACTCGGCATCGCTCCACTGCTCGTCCAGAATGTCGGTGATGGCCTCGCTGAGCGGGCAGCAGTGGACACCGTCCCGGCAGAAATAGTCCGCAATGCCGCCGATCTCAAGGCCCATCACGGTCAAAAAGCTGTCCGCCTGCACGGCGTCCGGGTCGATGAAAAGCTGCAGCCCCTCATACTGGCCGCCCGGCAGGTAGAACGGCTCGTCCGGCGCAGCAAAGCTGACGGCGGCGTGTGCCTCCGTCACGATGGCGTATTCCTCCGGCCCGTCGGGGATGGCCCGCCGCCCGGCGCGGCAGAAGTCAAAGACCAGCAGCCGCGCAGCCTGCACGGGCAGCGGCGCAAGGTGGCTGTCCAGCCGGGTAAAGCTGAGCCAGATTCCCCCGGCCAGCGTATGCAGCCCCTGCGGGGCCGCCTTTTGTTGTGTTTCCATAGTTACATTATAACAAATAATTTAAAATTCTGCAAAATGTGCTTTCCAAAACGCAATGCCAAAAGGAACAATTCAGCTCATATTCAAAGAATTATCCGCTTTATGTATTGCTAAAAGGGTAAAATGTGCGAAATCGGAAAATTGGCATTTTCTTACATTTTATGCCGCAAGTGCTTCTTTTTAGTCCGTGACCGGCACATCAAGGCCGAACTCCAGCGGGCGGAAGCGCGGGCAGACATTCTCCGATATGCAGATGACCGAGGCCGCCAGCCGACTGCCGATCTCACAGGCCTGCGCCAGCGTCTTGCCGTAGGTCAGGCCGATGACCGTGCCGGCAAAAAAGGCATCGCCCGCGCCGGTCGTGTCGATGACATCGACCTTTTTGGCCGGGACCGTGCCGCACTCGCCGCCGCTGCGGGCGTAGACGGCGCCCTTGTCCCCCATCGTGACCACCATGCAGGGGATGTTGGCGCTGTGTACATTGCCAGCCAGCGTGCGGCACATCTCGTCCGCGTCCAGCTCCTCATAATTGTCTGAGAACATCAGCCCGGCCTCCTGCTGGTTGCAGACAAAGCAGTCGATCTGCTGCAAAAAGTCGCGGCGCTCCATCGCAATGCTCATGTTGGACACCGCCGCATAGACCTTTTTGCGGTACTTTTTGGCAAAATGCAGCACCTGCTTGACGGTCTCCTTCTCAAGGTCCAGCTCAATGGCGATGCCGTCACAGTCCGCAAAGATCTCATCGCCCTGCTCCTGCAGCAGCCGGGTCAGCGGCGTGGTGTCGGGCCGCTTGGAGATGGCGGCGCAGACATCGCCGTCATTGTCAAACACGGCCAGCCATGTGCCCATGCCGTCCGGCACGCGCCGGATGTACCGGGTATTGACCTTGTGTCTGGCCAGCTTGTCGATGACATCCTGCCCGGAGCCGGTTTCATCCACAAGGCTGACAAAGGTGGGGCGCAGCTCCACATTGGCAATATCCTCGGCCACATTGCGGCAGACGCCGCCGTGTACCTGCTCGACCCGGCCTGCGTTGCGCCCGCCCGGTATGTAGGTGGACAGCGGATACCCCTTAATATCCACAAAAACAGCGCCGATCACAACAATACCCATGGTAAAGTTCCTCACTTATAGAATTTTACCTGTATTTTACCATAAGTCCGACAAATACGCAAACACAGGCCGCCCCCGCATTTTGTATCCCAAAAGCCCCCTTGACATCTGTGTGCGCATACGGTTTAATAGGAGCAAACGGAGGTGCTCGCCCATGAAAAATCAAACGAAGAAACGCGCGTTTTATGTATTGACCGGCTGCATTGCCGCGCTGGCGCTCTGCATTGCGGCGGCGCTGGCGCCGCTGTGCCGCACCCCTGCCGCGCAGGATGTCTGCATCCCCGGCACGCGGGGCACCATTTACGCCACGGTGCAGCTGCCGGGCAAGCTGGCCCGCAGCGGGGATATGCCGCTGGCCGTGCTTTGCCACGGCTTTACGGGCAGCCGCGCGGGTGACGGCCACTTTGCCCCGCTGGCGCAGGATCTGGCCGCGCAGGGCATCGCCACGG
>OGXT01001249.1_pt1 | contig 25903 bp, 20 predicted proteins | sample 1576361 | NCBI WGS metagenome assembly OGXT01 (sample SAMEA3541514, study PRJEB24748) | human gut metagenome | biome: human gut; feature: human-associated habitat; material: faeces | place: China | collected 2012 | reverse complement strand
GGCACCGGAACGGTGCCGTCCTTTTACTTTTTCTGGAGCGGGCAACGGGACTCGAACCCGCGAGTGTCAGCTTGGGAAGCTGATGCCTTACCACTTGGCGATGCCCGCTTGTGTGTTGGCTAGTATAACGCGGTTGTCTTGTTCGATACAAGGGTGGTGATGCTTGTTTTAGCTGTGGAGATTCGTTTGAAAATCGCGTCAATTGTGGAGATGAGGACCTTTGTCTTTCTTTTCTTACCATCTTCTACCTGTACTTTTATCTGATTATTGTATTTGAGCTCGATTTGTCAGAAATCGGGCAAGCTTTTGGTCAGCTTCTGGTACTTACCCGCATGAACCATGGCGGTAGCCTCATCCCAAGCGCCGCGGCCTCCCCGTGCGGCGCACGAGGGATAAGGAGCAGCCATGTCCAACGCACCCACGCACTCTGTCCACAGCGCAATCGCAACAGGTCCGCTGCTCCTGCTCCTCTTCCTGCTTTTCGGCTGCCTGGCACCGGGAGCCGCATTTGCCGTCGATGGCTACGACCAGCTCGGCTTCCGCACTATTAGCGATGATTGTGGGCCCTTCTTTATCGGCAAGTATGAAGCTCAAGACGCCTCGATTGCCTACTGCATGAACCAGGAGCGCCCCGGCCCCACCAAGCCGGGCGGCCCATGGCTCAACTTTGATCAAGGCTGGGTGTGGCTCGACGACGAGTTCGCGGCAATCGTTTGTCACGGATATCCTACCGCCACGTCGTTTGGCGGTTACCATCTTTCACCCGATCGCGCCCGCGCCGCCACCCAGCTTGCCGTATGGATGCTCAACGGCACTACCCATGTCGACGGCACCTACTCCTACACGACCGCTCAGGGTAAAACCAAGAGCGGACACTTTACCGCCGACAATGAAGTCGTGGCGGCTGCGCGGTGGCTCCACGACAACGCAAAATCAGGAAGCATCAAAGCCGCTCCGCACCGCGCGCGACGCTATCTAGGGGCCGTATCGGATGGCAGCAAACGTCAAGACATGCTCTATGTACTGCCGGCGGTCTCTGTTTCCTTCCAAAAGCAGTCTGCTAACACCGTTATTACCAGCGGAAACAATACCTATCAGTTTACCGGGGCAACATTCGATATTTTTGAGAGCGCCAGCGGCGCGCGTGTCGGCACCGTCCAGATGGACAGCAACGGTCGAGCGCAGGCAGCACTTCTGCCCAACACGGCATACTACCTAGTTGAAACGAAGGCGCCGGCCGGCTATGTCCCCCGTCGTGATCGCATCGCCTTTACCACGGGAAATGACGGTGGACAGGTCGCCATTGATGAACAGCCCGGCACCATTAACCTGTGTATCGTAAAACTCGATGCCGCGACGAATGCCGGCCCCCAGGTGGGATCCTCACTCGCAGGAGCAGAGTTCACGTGTGTGTCGCAATCAACCCCTGGTTGGGCGCAAATCCTCACGACCGACGAAAGCGGTCGGGCCACCCTCGCCGATGTCCCCTTAGGAACCTTTACCGTCTACGAATCAAAAGCCCCCGAGGGCTACCTGCCATCCAACGACAGCTGGTCCTATACCGTTAGAGCCGACCAGCTCGGTGATTCAGGCGTGGTCGAGATTGAATCTCGCGTTTCCGATATCCCCATTGCGTTTGACCTTGAAATTTCCAAATTCAAGGACTACGGCAATAGCGACCAATCCGGCTTGGAGCAGCCGGCGGGAGGTGTTGTCTTTGAGGTTGTGAGCAACAGCTCTCAGCAGGTTGTTGGCACACTGACCACAAACATCTATGGCTTTGCCTCCACCAAAGATCAGCCCGAAGCATGGTTTGGCGCAGGCAAGCGACCCGCCGGTGTCCACGGAGCCATCCCATACGACCGCGCCGGCTACACCGTTCGCGAGGTTCCGGAAACCGTCCCAGAGGGTTTTAAACGTGCAGGGGAATGGACCGTCGAGGCCAATCAGATTTCCAACGGCGCCGAGCTTCAATATATCGTGGACAACCACGCTCTGTCGACGCATCTCCAGATTGTAAAACGCGATGCCCAAACAGGCGCTTCTGTTCCCCTAGCCGGATTCACCTTCCAACTCCTCGACAGCAATCACAAACCTGTCTCACAAACTTGCTGGCATCCAGCACATAACGTAATGGACACCTTTACGACTGACGCGACCGGGACCGTCACACTGCCCGAATCGCTCGTGCCGGGCACCTATTATGTACGCGAAACCTCGGCCAAAGAGCCCTATCTTGTCGGCAAAGAGATCGAGGTAAACATACCCGCCGACATGAACCTAACGCCCGTTGCAATCGCCTCGTATTATGACCACGCCGCGACCGGAAACATCAGGATCGTTAAAACCGATGTCGTAGACGGCAGCAGCCTCGCGGGCGCCATCTTTGAGATCCGTGCCTCGGGTGATATCGTGCGCCCCGACGGTAGCATTGCCGCGCTCGACGGTGAGACTGTCGCTACCGTCACAACGGATGAAACTGGAGAAGCACGCGCGGACGACCTCCCGCTGGGATCTGGCACCGCACGCTACGAGGTTGTCGAGACTCAAGCGCCGGCAGGCTTCTTACTCGACCGGACGCCCCATATCGTAGACCTCGCTTATGCCGACCAGAAAACACCCGTTGTAGAAGCACGGCTTAACGTATCCGACAATTACACCAAGGTTGATATCTCCAAGGTCGATGCAAGCGGAGAGCAGGAAGTGAAAGGCGCACAACTCACCTTATATGGTCCCGATAAAACCGAAATAGACTCCTGGACCTCATCCGACAAGCCGCACCGCGTCGAACATCTTGCACCCGGCACCTACTCGTTGCGCGAAATGATGTCTCCGCGGACCTATGACCTTGCCGAGGAGATAACGTTTGAAATAAAGGATACGGGAGAAGTCCAATCCGTCGCGATGAAGGATGCGCCCATCGAGATCAAAGGACAGGTCGACAAGCGTCAGGAGCTTGTCCAACCTATCGGGAAGGGTCTGCTGGCCAACGGCGATGGTAAAAATCGCGCCGCAACGCAAACCAATACGGACGGTCTTTTCTCCTATACCATCGACGCTCGAAACGATTCAGCTACCTGGGTTGATGAGTTCACAATTACCGATGATCTTGAGTGTGCCGAGGACGATACGGCGAGATTCGTCTCAATCGAAACCCCCGTCGCCATCGGCGACCTCAACGGTCTGTGCAACGTGTGGTATCGCACGACGCCGTTGGACTCGACAGACGTCGATGAGCCGGCAAACGCGACGCTTGACGATGGGCACGAAAATCCTTGGCTTGAGTCCGACGAAGTAAAAGAGAGTCTGGGTGAAGATTGCCGCCTCGTCGATTACGACGGCTGGCACCTCTGGAAGGCGGATGTCTCGACCACGGAATCCGCCACACTCGAGGCGAAAGAACTCGACCTTGCATCCAATACCGTCGTAACGGGCATTCGCATTGAATACGGTGCGGTAGCCGCCGACTTTACGACTCGAAGCGATACGGATTCTTGGACCCGCGATGATCTCAAAGATGAGCACGACGACCTTGACGATGCCAAAGCAATCCTTGGCACAGATGCTCGGGGCGCAGTCGTGCACATGCAGGCAACGTCGGCTTACACACCCCAAACTGCACTCACCAACAGCGCACGCGTCGATCTTTGCCGCAACGGCGGCGGCGATAAACTTGAGTCACATGACGAGGACCGTGTCATTCAACGCTGTACCCTACCGCAGGACCTACCGGCAACAGGATCAGCTCCCATCGCCGCTTGCATCACCGCGCTCCTGACCTCGGGTGCCGCAGCCCTATGGTTCGCTCGCCTTAGGTCAATCCCAAAGAAGCGCTAGCGCGATGAAAAAGCGGGCGAGCCAGTCCCCCGGCTCGCCCGCTTTCAATCATTTAAATCGCCGCATCACTCTGCAGACGAAGATCCACCATCAACGATTGCCTGCTCGGACTCAGGAATCCCATCGGCACCCGTGCTCTGTTCTTGCTCCACCTCTTCGCTGATTGCGGAGGCGGGGGTCGAGCCCTTCGCGCCCACGATGTAGGCAGCTCCAAACCCTAACGCAATGGCAATCAAGGTCAAAATCACGTAGACAGGCCAATGGCGCTTAATATACGAAAACACGTTGACTCCTTAGAGCTCCGTCTACGAACGGCGGATAACCTCGGTCACGACCTCGGATACCGTGGCAATGTTCGTCGGGTTGACATTGTGGGGCAGGTCGTGCTCGGTACGAGCACAAGCCAGGCGCGTGCCGTCCACGCCGGCGATGGTGAGGGCTCGGCGGCTCGCCTCGAGCGCGGCATAGGCATCGGTCTTGGCATAGGGCATCTCGAGCGCGCCACAATCGACATGGAACGACTTGCACACCTTGCTGACCAGGTTCATGATGCGGCGATCGCCCTTGAGCAGCTGCTGTTCGCCCTCAACCGTCACCACCGAAAGCCTACCGGCGCCGACGGATTCAAGATTGATGAAGAATACGCCGCGGAGCTTATCGCGATGCGAAGCCAAGAAGGCCTTCATACCGGCGCCATCACAATCCGAAGCGCCCGTTGCCACAAACCAGATATCGTGACCGAGCAGCTCATCGTCACCCATAGAGGCAACAGCCGAGAGCATATCTTCGGAAGAAGCGCCGTCGGAAGACGTAGCGCCGCCCTTCCAGCCATCGTTATCGTCCTCGAAATTATCCCACGAACCGATGCCGCGACCGGACTTCTTGGCATCGTAATCGTCTTCGACGCCCAGCCAGTCACTCATGCTGTCCTGTTCGTTTTTCTTTTTACGACCGAACAGGCCGCCCAGGCCACGCTTGCGAGACTTGGGTGCCGCCGGGGCGGGAGCCGAAATGGTCTCGATCGGCTGTGCGCCCGACGCAACGGGCCTAGGAGGCGCAACGGGTGCCGATGTGGGTTCGGGACCCTGAGCGGTAGCAAAGGGGTCGTTGACCTGTGCGGAGGGGTCGGGAAGGTCGAACAGCGACGTGCGAGACGCAACGTTTGCCTGCTTCATCGACGGCAGCGACGGATCGGGGACCGAAGCTAGCGGAGACGAGGAAGGTGCAGGCGACGGAGCCGACGCCGGATCGGGAACATTCATCTGCGGACGTGGTGATGCCTGGGAGGAAATCTGGGCCATAAGGGAATCGATCGTTTCGTCCTGGGTGGGAGCAACATCGGCAACCGTGGCACCGGAACCACTCGGGGCCGGCATGGTGAAAATCTGCGTGGAGTAAGGCCTCGACTCATCTGTCTCGGGAGCCTCGGAAACCGCAGGCACTTCCTCCTGCTCGACCTCGGTCGAATCATCTTGCTCGGCTGCCGCGTATTGCTCTTCGTCACAGTTGGCCTCGACGGGCTCGTCCTCGGCGGCATCTTGGATTTCGGCAGCATCAATAGGCTCGTCATCGTCTGCCGCGTCGCCCTGCTCATCGGAAACAGGAAGGGGCTCGGCAATCGCGGTGCCTTGCTTTTCAAACGTTATCGTGGAATCGAACTGCGCGGCATCAAACGACATGGTGCTATCGACGTGCTGCTGAGCCTCGAAAGACGTCGTCGCCTCAACAACATCCGCGGACGCCGGTTGCTGGGACTCAAAGGACGTCGTAGCTTCGGCAGCGTCGACGGGCACGGACTGCATAGCCTCGTTCTGCTCGAACTCTTGCGCCGCGAGCTCACGTGCCGCCTCAGCTGCCTGCTGCTGAGCGATAGCTTCCTGCTCGGCAGCCTCGCGTGCAGCAGCGCGCTTCTCTTCGAAATCGTCGACAAATTTCTTGCCCTTTGCAAGCGCGCCCTTAAAGAAGTTGGAAGCGCTGGCGCCAATCGAAGAGAACGCGGATGCAATATCGGCATGGGGCGTTGCCGCGGGAATCTCGGCCGAAAAATCAGTATCGCTCTCGTAAGACACGCGCCTCGGCTGTTCAACGTAATCGTCGTCAGACTCATCCGCAACGTCTTGCGCCGGCGCGGCGGGAGCCAAAATGTCCAGTCCTGCCGCGGGATCGATCGCGGACACCGCCTCGGACTCGGCAACGGCAGCGGTAACCGCGGCAGACTCATCATCCACGGTCACGACGGGGGCAGGCTCGGGCTCAAACGTCGGCTCCTCGCCCTCCTCGTAATCGAGCGTGCAGGACTCGGGAAGCATTCCGAGCGCACGGATGGCATCCGAACCAAAGCGGATGTTGCCGGCGGCATTGCGATAGAGCTTGGGCTCGGGCTCGGCCGCGACAGGCTCCTCCGCCGGCTCGGCAGCGGGAACCTCGTCATTGAACTCTTCGGCCTGGACAGCCTGATTCTGATCCTCGGGCACAATGGCGCCAATCAGCGTCTCGTCGGCAGACGCACCCTCAAAGCCCTCGATCTGCTCGTCGAAAGCCTCACCCTGTTCGGGCTCGGCCTGAGCGTCGGGAGCAATCGGCTGACCGAACTCGTCCTCGGCGTAGGTAGGCTCTTCATACTCGATGGTGTTGCCGTAGTCGTTTTGCTGCTGGGCCGCGGCATACTCCGCCGCTGCGCGCGCCATTTCCTCGGCACGACGCTTCTGCTCCCCAAAATAGGTATCGAACGGAACATCGTCGGGAAACTCGTTTTCGCCCTGGAAAGGAGCAACGTTGTCCATAACACCGAGCATAGCGGCGACAGAAGACTTGTTGCACACCGCGCCGGACGTATAGGGAAGAATGTAGCGGTTAGAGATGATGTTTGCCGCGTTGGCAAGTGCAACGAGGGAAGCGAGGATCGCGACAATCCACAGCAGAACCTTGAGCGCGCCGGGGAGCGGCAGGATGCGCAGGATGGCAACGGCAGCAGGGGCAACCGTGGCAACAGGCAACAGCTTGGCGATGAGCGCACGATACGAAGCATAGGGCTCGCGGGCGAGCAGCTCAGCACGGGGAGAGTCGTAGTGTGCGACAACGACCACCGGGCGGTTGCGCGGAGACGCGAGCGGGCCCGAGGCCCTGTGGTAGGCGATGACATTTTGGCTCACGCCCGTCTTGCCCAGGCGTGAAACCACGGGGTGGCCCGTGCGCTCGAGCACGTAAAGAACGGCGCCGACAATGGCCAGCAAGGTGCCGACCAAGCCGATGCCGCCGCCGATGCCCATCAGCAGGGCGCCGGCAAACGCAAGAATACCGGTAACAGCAAATGCCAACCTGCTGGGCGCCGGGGCATTGAACTCCTGAACCTCGGGATCAAAGCCGTGGTTGCGGAAGATCTGAGCGATATCCTCGGCAGCCAAGCGCTCTTCTTCGCTGCATGCCGGCGTAATGCCGGTGTTCTGCAGCAGGTGGTTAATATAGTTCTGGGTGTTCGCCATGTGCGCTCCACATCCATAATCCGACAAATAGGCCCAATGTATGCACATTAGAACCGTATATAGTCGAAAGTATACCCCGAGCGAGCGCAAACGACCGAATTCGGGCCATCTTAACGCCCCGAGCGGACAAGGATATAGCCTAATCTCCATATCGGACTAAAATCATGGCAGCAAACCACCTTCTCATGCGAGGACTCTATGACGGCAAGCGACGCGACCGCGACAATTAAAAAGGGGAATTCGGAGCCCAGTTTCGATAAAACGGCTCAGCGCATCCTCAATCTTTTCTTTGTGCTCAACAGCTCCCCCGAACCGCTGACGACCGAGCAGATCGTCTTGGATTCTGACCTGGGATATGGCTCGGGCAATATCGGCTCGGATAAGCGCAAGTTTCGGCGCGATCGTGACAAACTGCTCGAACGCGGCATCCTAATCAAGGAGGTTCGCCCCGCCGGCGCGCAGGAGACCGAGGAAAGCTCATGGACAATCGACCGCGAGCACACGTTTGCGGCAGGCGGCCTCATCACCGCAGACGACGCCGATATCCTGCTCAACGCTATCGACCAGACAATAGCGGCCGGCTCATCCACTTTTGCCGCGCCGCTTGCCGATATTCGTTCCAAGATTGCCTACCTCACCGGCATGTCGGCGGTAGACGAAGCACCGATCCGCCGCTCTCCCACCGTCGATGCGGTATGGAGCGCCTTTGCCGAGCGATGCGCGCTGCGATTTTTATATCAGAACGGACGCGGTGAGCAGAAAGAGCGTACCGTCTGCGTCTACGGCATGTTCGAGCGCGAGGGCGTTGCGTACTTCTGCGGCCTCGACAATGCCACCGACGACATCAGGACATTCCGCTGCGACCGTATCGTTCGCGCTTGGCGCCCCTCGAAGGCCTACGTTATCCCTGCGGACTTCAACCTCAGCGACTACCTGTTCTTTGAATTCGATTTTGCCGACCGCCCGCCCGTTGCGGCTACGTTCTCGTTCGCCCCGCAGACGCAGATCGATATGATCAACGGCCTCACGCGCGGGCGAGGTGAGCTCGCACACACCGATTCGGGATGGACTTGGACCGTTGACGTGCGAGATCTTGAAGCCGCCGCCTCATTTTGCATGGCCCACGCCATGGACGGCATGAGGCCCATGGCCCCCAAATCGCTCAAGCAGGCGTGGAACCACCTCATTGAAAGGACGGTGCACGAGCATGCCCGTGCGTAAACTCACCAGCGAGCAGAGGCTCTCGCGCGCCATCGACATCATGGAGGCCCTCTACGCCGCCGGCGAGAGCGGCATGACACGAACTGAGATTTGCAGTCGCTTTGACATCACGGGAGTGTCGCTCGACGAGATTCTCGAGATCGTCTCGACGCTCGCGGACCGAGAATCGGGTGCGCGCATCATCTGCGAATGCCACGGCGAGCGTGTGATCCTCACCGGTGACGCCGGACGTGTGCTACCGCTGCGCTTGAGTACCGCCGAGGGCGCTGTGCTCAACCACGAACTTGAATCGTTGGGGATCGAGCCGCAGACGGCAGCTCGGATTCGACACGCTCTTCTACCCGAAGAGCTCGGCTATAACAAGCACGTCTTTGACACCGTCAACCACGGGTCGCACTGGCAGCAGCTGAGCTGCGCCATTCAGGACGGCGTTCGCTGTCGTATCTCGTATCGCTCGATGGACGATGCGCGGCCACGCGAGCGTCTGGTCGACCCCTTGCGCATTACAGCAAACGGCGACCAAACATATCTGATTGCCTGGGACATCGCGGTCGATGAGCAGCGCACCTATCGCATGGATAAAATCGAGGGACTCGCCTTGACGGAAGACTCCGTCGTGCCTCACGTACCGGACGTTGCATCCCTCCACGATTCCCTTGCCCGGACGCAGCGTAGCGCAAAGCTCTTGATGCCATTCGATATGGCGGAGCATCTGGACTGGGCCGGCATCACCCTCATCGAGCACAGCGGGACAGACATGGCAACGGTAACCGTACATTACGGCTCCGAGCGTTGGCTGCTGAGCCAGATAATCGCAGCGGGCGGAGCCATCCGCATCTTGGATGACCCCGCCCTGTCAAAGCGTCTGTGCGATATGGCAAAAACCCTCGTCTGTCCGCTTTAGCGCCGCCGCTCGTGGCGTGCACGCCACAGCTGTAGATAGTGCCCGATCTGCGCCGATTCGATGCGCTGGTAGGAGCTCGTGGGCAGCGACGTTAAGAACTTCTTGCCATAGCCCTTCGTCACCAGGCGAGGATCCGCCAAGATCAGCACACCGCTATCGGTCGACGAGCGAATCAAACGCCCTGCGGCCTGCTTAACCTCGAGCACCGCCTCGGGCAGCGAATAGCGCGCCCATGCGCGGTCTTCGCGCAGGTTGCGCTCGCACGAGAGCGGGTCCGTGGGGCTTGAGAACGGCAACTTGGGAATGATGACGCAGCGCAGCGTCTCGCCGCTGGCATCAAACCCCTCCCAGAAGGCCTTGAGCGCAAAAAGCGACGAGGTCGGTTCGTTGATAAACCGGTCGCGCAGGCGACGAGGAGATGAGTTGCGCTGCTGGCAGTTGAGCTCCAGACCCGCACGGGCCATCTTGGGCTCAACGCGGGCGTATAGGTCCTCCATGTCGCGCCGATTGGTGAACAACGTGAGCACCGATCCGCCCATGGCAAGATGGGCGTCGACCAGTACGCGCTCGAGCGCCGTAAGATAGCTCTCACGATCGCGCGGATCGGGGATATCGCCCGCAACGACTACAGCCATGTTCGAATCGAAGTCGTAGCTCGAATCCAAGTGCAGCGATGACGACGTTGAAGCACCGATGCGATCAAGGCCGACCGCATGGTTAAAGTGCTCAAAGCTTTTGGACACCGTCATGGTCGCCGAGGCAAAGATAGCCGTGTGAACCTCGGGTAGCCACTCGGTTGCCAAAGCCTCGCCAATGTCGATGCGCTCTGCGGTCATCGACTCTCCGCCGGCACGAAGTCTGCGATTGACCTGCAGCGAATACACGTAGTGTTCATCGGTGCCATCAATGATGAGTTTGAGGTTCTCGGCCAGCTCGTGCAGGCGGCGCGAGATATCACCCAGGTCGACAACAACCTCGGGCTTGTCGGCGGCGACGGCTTGCACCAGCGCGTCGACGCTCTTGTCAGCTTGTTCCAATGCGTCGATGCCAGTGTAGGCCGACTGTAAGAAATCATGCCAGTCGTCTGATTCGCGCAGCTCGGGGCCAATCCATAGATTGGCATTGTCATAACCCCCACGCGCACGGCGGCCGAGCTCGCGAACGCCATCGAACACGTCGGCGATTGCCATGCTCGCGCGGGCAACCGTCGACGTCGCCTTGGCAGTAAGGCCCAGATAGAGCGTAGAGCCCTCGGAGGTTGCCAAATCACGGGAAACCTGGCTTAGTGCGCCGGTGCTCGAGCCACCCAGGCGCTCGAACAGGACGCGTGATTCGTCCGCCGACACCACGCGCGCCCACTGACGGCGCGCCTCGCGCTCGATGGAATGGGCCTCGTCGATTACCCAATGACGAATCGGAGGCAAAATCCTGCCCTCGGCCGCGACGTTGCGGAACAGCAGGGAATGGTTGGTGACCACCACATCGGCATGCGCCGCACGACGGCGAGCACCGTGGACCAAACATTTATCAGGGAAAAACGGGCAGAGGCGACGAGCACACTCGCGCGAGGCCGTCGTAAAGTCGGGACGGTTGACGCTGCGCCACCGAATGCCGAGCGAGTCGAGGTCGCCATCGGCTGATTGGCAGACGTACGCCATAATGACCGCGACCGCCGTGAGCGTGTCCGCCGGATCGCGCTTGGCGGTAATCTCGACCTGGCCGCGGCTCATGCGCTCAAGCTTGCGCAGGCACGGATAGTGGTCATACCCCTTGAGCGCGCAAAATGACAGACCACCGTCCAGTTGCTCGGCAAGTTTTGGCAGCTCATGGTACATGAGCTGGTCGGCAAGATTGTTCGATTTGGTCGCAATACCAACCGTGATGTTGTTACGGCGTGCTGCCTCGGCAAAAGGCACCAGATAGGCCATCGATTTGCCGACGCCTGTGCCTGCCTCAATTACTCGATGAGTGCCCGTGACCAGCGCATCGCGGACCTCGAGCGCCATCGCGATCTGCTCATCACGCGGCTCGTAGGTGGGATACATGCGATTGACCAGGCCACCTGGCGCATAGTCTGCCTCGACCTCCTCACGACTCGGCATCTTGAGTACCGGCAGTTCATCGGCGTCCACCCGATCGTCGGCGCGATCGGCCTTGAGAACGTCAGCACGAGCGGCGCTGAGAGAGAAGATAGAACCAGGGTTCTGCCCTGCCAAGAACGAGAAGATAGGACGATAGGACCAAGGCACGTCCGGATGCATGTCGGCTAGGCGCGCCATGAGGCCCTGGGGCAAGTCGGTGAGCGCCACGAGCAACACGCGCCATACGCCACACAGGGCGTCGACGTCGGCATTGGCACGGTGTGATACCGAGTCGCAGCCAAACAGATCGGCCATAAAAGACAGCTTGTGAGAGGCCAGGCGCGGAAGCGCGATGCGCGACAGCGCCAGCGAATCGATCCAAATATCGCTCACGTTGACGCCGCCTTTGACCGACTCGATAAACGAGCGGTCGAACGTGGCGTTGTGTGCGATCACCGGACAGCCACCGACAAAATCGGCGAGAGCGGCGACGGCCTCAACCGCCGACGGGGCATCTGCCACATCGGCATTTGTAATGCTCGTGAGCTCGGTAATCTCGGCGGGAATCAGCTGTTTGGGATGCACGAAGGTATCGAAGCGGTCGATGACCTCGCGGCCCGAAAGACGGGCCGCCGAGATCTCGATCAGCTCGTTGTCCTGCACCGAAAGACCCGTGGTCTCGGTATCGAGGACAATCACATCTTCCTCGATAAGGCCGAAGGACTGCGTTTTGGCGCGGTCGGCAAGCGTGGCATAGGAGTCGATGACAAACTGCGGCGTTCCTGACGAAACCGCGTCCTCGATTAGCATGCAATGCCCGCTCGACGAAGGCCCATACGGATCAGACTGTCACAGACCTGCGGGAACGTCATGTCATCGGTGTGGCGGATCTCATCCGGATACAGCGACGTATCGGTCATGCCGGGAATGGTATTGGTCTCGAGGATAACGGGGCCGTCCTCGCTCACAATAAAGTCGCTGCGCGAGATACCCAAGCAACCGAGCGCCTTGTGAGCGGCACAGGCAAGCTCCTGGGCACGAGCGTAGTTCTCGGGTGAAATCTGCGCCGGAATGCGATGGATATCCGTAGGGTCGACATACTTCACGTCCAGATCGTAGAACTCGCAGTCCTCGGGCTTACGAATCTCGACAATCGGCAGGGCGCGCACGTCATCTTCGCCGTATACGCCGACGGTGATCTCGGTACCCTCGATGCACTTCTCGACCAGCACTTTGTCGCCGTACTCAAACGCCTTGGCGATTGCCGCGGGCAGCTCGGAGGGCTCATGGACCAGGGAAATGCCATAGCTGGAACCGTTGACGGCCGGCTTCACAAAGCAGCGCTCGCCACAAACCTCGACGATATGATCGATATCGACTTCATCGCCCACCTCGAGCGCAAGGCCGGGGGCAATGGGAATGCCCGCCTTGGCGTATAGGAGCTTAGAGACCTCCTTGTCGGCACCGCAGGCGCTGGCAAGTACGCCCGAGGCCGTGTAGGGGATACCCAGGGTCTCCATGGCACCCTGCATGGCGCCATCCTCACCGCCGGCGCCGTGCATGGCGATAAATGCCACATCGAAACCGCCGGTCGCCATGGTTACCATAAAATCATCGGCAGCCGTGTCGATCAGCTCCACCGAAGTGTAGCCGGCCTCCTTCAAGGCAGCCACGACGTTCTTTCCCGAATTGAGCGAGATCTCGCGCTCAGCGGAATGACCGCCCGCCAAGACCGCTACGTGCATGTTCTCTAGGCTTTTACCCGGCATGGGCAGACTCCTCCTCTATAATTTCTGCAGCTGATACCATATTGTAGCGATACCCTCTACGTTTCCCCAAAATCGAAAGGCTTCCATGAATCCCAGGACTAAATCTCAGGACATTCGCGACTTGAGCCAAAACGATATTCGCGAGCTCGTGACCGAACTTGGCCAGCCCGCCTTCCGCGCGAAGCAGCTCATCGAATGGGTCTTCGAGAAGAACGTTTGTTCGTTTGACGATATGACCAACCTCCCCAAGGCTTTCCGTGAGCAGCTTAAAGAGGCTTTTGCCTTTGATACGCCGACTGAACTCACCAAGCAGGTTTCCAAAGATGGCTCGCGCAAGTATCTGCTCGAGTACCACGATGGCATTTCCGTCGAGACTGTCGGCATGCCCCGTCGTAACAAGCTTTCCGTCTGCGTTTCCACCCAGGCAGGCTGCGGCATGGGCTGCGCCTTTTGCGCTACCGGTCTCAACGGCCTCAAGCGCTCTCTGACCGCTCAAGAGATCGTCGACCAGGTGCTTCATGTATCCAACGACTTTGGCGAGCGTGCCACAAGCGTTGTCTTCATGGGCCAGGGCGAGCCGTTTGCCAACTACGACGAGGTTCTCAAGGCGCTGCGTATCCTCAACGACCCCGATGGCATCGGTATCGGCGCTCGTCACCTCACCGTCTCTACCAGCGGCGTTATTCCCGGTATTCGCAAATTTGCCGATATCCCCGAGCAGTTCACTCTTGCCGTTTCCCTGCATTCCGCCATCCAGTCGACGCGCAATAAGCTCATGCCCGGTGTTAAGAAATACACGCTGCTTCGCCTTCACGAAGCGCTTCAGCTCTACACCGAGAAGACTGGCCGCCGCCCGACCTATGAGTATGCCATGATCGAAGGCGTCAACGATACGAATCCCGAGATGCAGGCGCTCTGCGACTTCTGCGAGGGAACGCTGTGCCACGTTAACCTGATTCAGCTTAACGACATCGAGGGCAGCCCGCTCAAGCCGTCGCCGATTCATAAGGTTGAGGATCTTCAGCGTCGTCTTGAGTCCCGTGGCATCGAGACCACGATTCGTAACTCCCGTGGTAACGATATTGACGCCGCTTGTGGACAGCTGAAGCAGCGCTTCAAAGTTCAGAAGAACGCATAGGGGAGTCGCACCCCAATACGTTTCATGTGAAACATCGAACGGCCCCGGTTGCAGGATATGCAACCGTGGCCGTTTCATTTATCGACCTCAATTTTGGACCAACTGCTACCTTTCCCATTTTTTACGGACAAAATAAAGGGCCCTTGTCTCATGAATCAGACAAGGACCCATCAAAATATGCTAAGTAATTGTTAGGTACCTAATAGCCTACATTTTCCCATTGGTTACTAACCCAACCTTGATTAATCTTAGGATTTTTCGTTACCTGAGCAGTTCGCATGGCAACATCTTCTGTCATAACATCCATTTTCTTCTTGGATGTATCAACGATATCTTGCGCGCCACGAAGCAAACGGCCTCGAAGTTCATCGTCTGTCGCGATCTTATAACCAGCAAAGGCACCAGCCGCGACAGTCGTCGCCAATGCAATCGCAGTAAAAATCTTATTCCTCATCTTGGCCTCCTTGATCAAACTGAATCATTTCACCAAGAATACGAGAGAGCTCTTCCTCGTCTTTAAACTCAATCTCAATCTTATTCTTTCCACGCGAGCTCTTCACACGCACGTTGGTATTAAATACCTGACGAAGTACACGCGCAGCCTTTTTAAAAGACTGAGGCGTTGCAGGCCGCGGCGTCTTAGGTGTCTCTCCGGCAGAAAACAATGGAGCAAGATTTTCTGTCGCTCTCACGGAAAGGCCCTCCGCAACAACCTTCTCTGCAAGTCGAATTCGAGCATCCTCATAGGGAACTGCAAGAATCGCACGTGCGTGACCAGCAGTAAGTTTACCCTCAAAAATCATCTGCTGAACTACTTCGGGGAGATCGAGAAGGCGCAGCGAGTTTGTAATTGCAGAGCGTGACTTGCTTACGGCCTTCGACAATGCCTCCTGGGTCATACCGCTAGCATCGATGAGCTGGCGATAGCCCTTAGCCTCTTCGACTGGATTCAGATCAGAACGCTGAAGGTTTTCGATAAGAGCAAGAGCCAGCATCTCTTCATCATTAACATCTTTAATGATGACAGGCAGTTCCTCAAGACCAGCAAGCTTTGACGCCTGGTAACGACGCTCACCAGCGATGATCTCATAACCGTTTCCATGCTTGCGAACCAAGAGCGGCTGCAAAACGCCATGTTCTTGGATTGACTCGCTCAACTCGCGAAGTTCAGTTTCATTAAAGTGAATTCGCGGTTGATTAGGGTTGGGAACGATATCCTCAATAGGTAGCTTTGTTTCAGATACGGCATTTGAAGCAGATGCAGCAGAACCACCGGTCTCATACTCAGCCTCTGAGACCAAAGCATTGAGTCCGCGTCCCAATCCACCACGTTTCTTTGCACTAGGCACGCTTGATCACCTCTTTTGCAAGGTTCATATACGCTTTTGCACCCTTGTTTTGAGGTGCATAGGTAATTATCGGTTCTCCAAAAGACGGAGCTTCAGAGATTTTTACCGTACGGGGAATCAGCGTCTTAAACGCCTTATCACCAAAGTACGATTGAACTTCCTCAACAACCTGATTCGACAAAGAAGTACGTGAGTCATACATGGTCATAAGCACGCCATAGGTGTCTAAGCCCTTGTTCAGACGTGATTTGACCATCTTCATTGACTCAAGCAGCTTCGTAACGCCCTCGAGTGCGTAATACTCACACTGGATTGGAATCAAAACGCTATCTGCTGCGGTCAGGGCATTGATAGTAAGCAGGCCGAGCGAAGGAGGACAGTCAATGAAAATAAAATCGAACTCGTCCTGAATCGGCTCAAGCAAATCTTTGAGGCGGGTTTCACGAGCAATTGCGCTTACGAGCTCAATTTCGGCACCTGCAAGCTGAATCGTAGCTGGAATTACGAATACCTTTTTGCAATTTGTATCAAGAACAAGCGATTCTGCCGGCACATCATTCAACAATGCATCATAGATGCAGTGATCAAGGTCTTCTTTTTCAATTCCAAATCCACTGGTACTGTTTCCCTGCGGATCAAAATCGACAATCAGTGTCTTACGACCCTGCTCACCCAGTGCTGCTGCAAGGTTTACAGCCGTCGTTGACTTACCGACGCCGCCTTTTTGATTGATGATTGCAATGATACGCGTGTCTTTTGCGCTCTTAGAACGCTTAACGTCGCGAAATCCCACGGTCCCTCCTGGTGTGTATTAAAGCTGTCAAACGGAGGATGTTTCACGTGAAACATTCCGATTCGATATCAACCGCCATGTTTCACGTGAAACACTGCAAGTTGTAGTATCCATTATGTTTCACGTGAAACATCTAGGCAAGCGGATTCTTCTTTGCCATGCCATTTGCACGAGGCAATGAAACGGATGCTGGATGACTCTTCTTAAGAACAATGAACTCCCTGTGGCCCAAGCCCTCAGGCAAATCGATTGCGTCATTCAGAAGCAAAGTGAAGCCGCAAATCTTCGCTGCTGACATGCCGGAAGCAAGCTCCTCGTCCGAAGGATTACCCTTGGTGATAACAAATAGCCCTCCATCTTTGAGGAACGGAGCCGCATACTCAACAAGAATCGGTAGAGGAGCCAGTGCGCGGGCAGTTACGACAGAGAACTGCTTCTTATGGCTTCGAGCATATTCTTCAAGGCGATCATGAACCGCATGAGCATGTTTCAATCCAAGAGCATGAACAAACGAATTGACAGCATCAACCTTCTTGCCAACAGAGTCAATATAAGTAGCTCTACGATGCGTGGTTATGGTTAATGGAATACCAGGGAAGCCCGCACCTGTTCCCATATCAAGCAAAGCTCCCTCAGGAGCCTTATTGATATAGGGAAGCAAAACAAGTGAGTCGAGGATATGAAGTACTGCAGCATCTTCTACGTTAAGAATACGGGTAAGATTGGTTGTCTTATTTGTTTCCAGAACCAAATCCAAATGCTGAATACATTTTCTCAGCTCAACATCAGTTACGCTCAAGGAATACTCTTTGCAATAAGAAGTTAGACGACTCAACATCTCTTCAACCTGCTGATCGGAAAGTACTAACAACGAAAGCTCCTTTCTGACAAAAATCAGTGTATCGAGAACTTTTGACAAAAAAAGGGGACGTGGAAACCACGTCCCCTTAGCATAAGCTCGAGTAGATTATCGAGCAACAATCACCACATGGCGATCGGGGTCAGAACCCTCAGAATGAGTATCGACGGCGTCATTGCCACGAAGTGCAATGTGAACCAGTCGGCGCTCGTAGGCATTCATGGGTGGAAGCGAAACACTCTTATGAGTGCGGATGGCACGCTCGGCAGCAGACTGAGCCATGGAGGCAACCTTGTCCTGACGGCGGCTCTTGTATCCCTCGACGTCCACTACAACAGGATACCTAAAGCCGAGCTTGCGGCTCACCAGCAATGAGAACATAACCTGAAGGGCATCAAGGGTGCGACCATGACGGCCAATGAGAACAGCAAGGTCGGGAGCCGTTACATCCAGAATCAGCTCACCCTCGTCGCCCTCATACTCATCGATAGGAGAGTTGGCGGCATCGAAGTGCGAAAGGATGGAACGCAGGATGGAAATCGCGACATCGGCAATGGTGTCGAGTTCCTCGTCGGTCAGCTCTTCACCAGCCTTATAGCGCTGTGCAATCTCGGGATAATCGCCCGCGACCTGCGGGGCAACCTCCTCAAGCATATCCTCGATGATCTCTTCAGACATAACGTACTCCAAAAGTTAGGTACCTAAATAAGATTGATATCCCGCTACTTCTTCTTGTGCGGGCGCGGCTTCTTCTCGCGACGAGTGACCTCAACCTGCAGCGGCGCGTTCTTAAGGCGCTCCTCCTCATCGGCCTTCGCCTTGTCGATGACCTTCTGCGTCACAAAAATCTGCTGGATAACCTGCCAAGCAGACGAGACGTCGTAGTACAGCAGAACACCAACGGGAAGGCTCCAGCCCATCCAAAGCATCATGACCGTCATGACAACGGCCATCATACGCATGCTCTGAGCCTGCTGGCCGGTCTGGTTGCGCGACATATAGAGCTGCGGAATCAGGGTCAGGACAGCGAACAGGATCAGGCAGACCAGCGCAGGCAGCGCGACCATAAAGCCATCGGCAAAGGAGGCACTCGGCGTGGTGGTCAGGTCGGGCAGAATATTAAAGAACGAGAACGTGCCGTCGTTAAAGTAGTCCGGCAGGTTACGCAGCAGCGTAAAGAGGGCGAACAGGACAGGCATCTGAATCAACAGCGGCAGACAACCAGCCATCGGGTTGAACTTGTTCTCGCTGTAGAACTTCTGCATCTCCTCGGCCTGACGCTGGGGATCGTCGGCATAGCGCTCCTGGATCTCGAGCATCTTGGGCTGCAGCACCTGCATGCGTGCCGTCGACTTAGTCGACTTGAGCATAAGCGGCGTCAGCAGCAGACGGATGATGACCACCAGGATGATGATGGACAGGCCCCAGTCGACCGCAAAGGTCTGGATGAGCTTGAGCAGCTCGAAAAGGATGTTAACGATCCAATCCCACATGTAAGTTTTCCTCCGATAGCGAGTGCCCGCTAGGGCACAGGGTCATAACCGCCGACGTGCAGGGGATTGCAGCGAGCGATGCGCCTCACGGCAAGCCAGCAGCCTCTCAAAACACCGTACTTCTCAATCGCCTGGACGGCGTATTGCGAGCACGTTGGGTAATAAATGCAGGCGTCAGGCAATAAGGGCGAAATAACCTGTTGATATATGCGAATAGGAGCGATGGCAACACGTCGCAAAACGTGATTGCTCATCGCTCCTCCCCGGCAACGCCGGCGCGTTTCATAAGCGAACGCAATGCATTGTCCATCTCCTGCGGCGAGGAAACCCTCGTCTTGGGAGTTGCGAACAAGATGATGTCATAACCCGCAACGGGAAATCCACAGCTACGGGCGGCCTCGCGCATCACACGCTTAGAACGGTTGCGCACGACAGCACAACCGAGCCGTTTAGCACCAACGAAGGCGACCCTTCCGGAGTCGCCTTCGCCAACCGATTCACATATGGTCATTCGAATCAGAGGGTGATTGAAACGACGCCCCTGACTGAACACATGCTCGAAATCTTGCCGAGACTTAATAGTCTTCATGCGAGATGTGTGTATCGCTGCTAGACAGTGAGACGCTTGCGGCCCTTGGCGCGACGACGGGCGAGCACGGCACGACCACCCTTAGTGGCCATACGGGCACGGAAGCCATGGGTCTTGGCACGCTTACGCTTATTAGGCTGATACGTACGCTTCATCTTAAGTTCCTCCTGCTGCATTTCGAGTGTCCGCGGGGGCGCGGACGCAGATATAGACACGTGAGCTTGAAGATTGTAGGGAAATCAATGTTCAAATGTCAAGAAATCAAAGGTAAAAGGTTGCGCAGTTCACACGGTTCCCCCATAAGCCGAGCTCGATTTAGCAGTGCATGGCAACTTTTCACGATATTTCATCGAGTTTTCAACAGGTCATGTTGGCAATGTTGAGAACTTTTCGTCCGTTTTCCAAAGTTTTCAACAGGTTTTGAAAAGTTGTCGAAAGATGAGAAACATTGCACGGTGAGCTACTATTTGTTCGAAACCTTTTGAAAGATTGCGAGCGGCATGTCTGACGACTTTTACACCATGGTCGATTCCGGAGACCCGGCACCCGACAACGAGCACATCACCGGCGTGCGCGAAGAGCGTAAGGAAGGCGAGCAGACGACCACGCAGGCGCCAAAAGCCATGTACGCCGCGCGCATCGCCGTCTATGACGATATGCTGTCGACACCGCGTGTGATCGTCATTGATCCGCAAGATGTCCGCACGTATTTGGAAGAGACGACCAACACCGTCTACCAGTGCATGAAAGAACAAGGTGGCCATATCTCGCTCATGGTCATCCGCGAGATTGTCGAAAACTTTATCCACGCGCACTTTGCCGAGCCCATCATCTCGATTCTGGACGGCGGAGACACCATCCGCTTTGCTGATCAAGGACCCGGCATCGACGACAAGGAGCGCGCTTTCGACTTTGGCGTTACCAGCGCAAACAGCAAGATGAAGCGCTATATCCGTGGAACAGGAGCAGGGTTTCCCATGGTGCAGGAGTATTTGGAAAACGCCGGCGGGGCCGTGTCCATCGAGGACAATATGGGCAACGGCACCGTGGTTACGGTAAGCCTGGACCCTAAACGCGTGCAGGAAATCGAACGCGCCGGCGGGCGCGGTGCTGCCGTGCGGCCCGAGACGGAGCAGCCCGCATATCCCCTGCCGGGAGCTTTTGCGCAGCAGCCCATGGCAACGCAACAGATGCAGCCCCGCGTGGGACAGATGCAGCAGCCCGGAATGCTTCCTACACAAGAGCCCCAGGCGGCGTCGATGTCGATGCCGCCAAACGTGCCACAGGCCATGCCGCTGGCGGATCAGGATACAGCAGCAATGCAGCAGGCGACGGGGGCACCGGGTAGCCAGCAAATGGGCTATCAGCCGTACCAACAGGGATATCCATATCAGCAGATGCAGCCACTGGGGTATGGCCAGCAGTTCCCGCAGCAGTACCAGCAGGGATATCAGCAGCCGTACCAGCAGATGCCGCAGCAGCAGTACAACCCCTGGGCCCAGCAGATGCCTCCGCAGCCTTACCAACAGTGGCCTCAAAGTTTTCAACAGCAAATGCCGCCGATGCAGAGTTCTCAACAACCAGCAGCTCAAATGATGTATCCTAATGCAGCAAATCAGTATGCGCAGCCACAACCGGACGTGTTCGTAAGCGATCGCGGCAACGCCGCGCTGGGCTATCTGGCGCAAAATCAAGCGTGCGGTGCTACCGATCTGGCGAGGGCGTTTGGAAACTCGGCCCCCACTTGGTCACGCACGCTCAATGACTTGGCGCAGGCCGGCTTGGTCATCAAGCATGGCCAGAAATACCATCTGACCGAACTCGGCGCCGCTCGCGTGCGAGCTCAGAGCTAAAGAACGGGAGAGATAGTGGACGAGGAAGCAAGCATCATCCTGGGGGATGCCATCGCCTTTTGCCAGCGCGACGGCCAAGATGCACGCCTCATCAACATGCTGGGGCAATCGCGCGCCATAAGCCTAACCGAAGATACGCTCACGATCGAGGCCCCCTCGCGCTTTGCCATCGCGCAGCTCAAAAAGCATCAGCCGACTATTGAGGCCTATCTGGAAGAAATCGCCTTTGCTCCGATCGCGCTCGACATCGTGGCACCGCAAGGCGCAACGGCCGAATCTGCTGCCGCGACGGTGCCCGCCACGGCTCCCGCTGCTTCCCCTGCGGCGCCAGCCTCCGCAGGCGACGTGCCGACAATCGAGCACCAGCACAGCGATGTTTCCCGTGAAACCATGGCACCGTTGCCGACCGCCGCTGCGACGTCAACGAACGCACCCGTCACGCACATGCCCATCGCTCATGACGCAGCGGCGGGCGCGGATTCGGGCATTGCAATCAAGAACACGCTCTCGGCCGATGATTTTCGTCGCATGATGAACCAGATGAAGGGCGGAGCGCCGACTAAGTCCACGCAAGCCGCGACCCCCGCTTCACCCATGCCAGCACCGACCGTGCCGGCCGAGCAGAATGCGGATGGAGCCCCGCTCGCCGCGAACTCAAAATTCACCTTTGAGAACTTTGTCTACGGCCCCGAGAACAGCCATGCCTATCGCTCGGCACTCAAGTTTGCCGCCCTCGCGGACGAGCGCGGCACGTGCACATCACTGTTCATCTACGGCAAATCGGGCCTGGGCAAGACGCACCTGCTGCTTGCCATCAAAAACGAGCTCGCCGAGAAGTCGCCCGAGATCAAGGTCAAGTATGCCAACTCCCAGGCATATCTGGACGACCTGATGACCGAGTTCGACCGCCAAAAGAAGAGCAACGCCCCTATCATGCAGGCATACCACGGCGTGGACGTGCTCATCATCGATGACATCCAAAACATCATCGGCAAGCGCGCGAGCGTGGACTACTTTTTCCAGCTCATGGACGAGTTCATCCGCAACAACAAGAAGGTCGTCATCGCGGCAGACCGCGCCCCCAAGGACCTGAGCATGGACGAGCGTCTGACCAGCCGCTTCAACGCCGGCATGCTCTGCCTGGTCGCAGAGCCCAGCTACGAGATGAAATACAAGATCTTGCAGCGCTATTACGAGAACACCATCGTCGCCGCTCCCGAGGCAGGCGACGACTCGCTGCTGGCGGCCTATGGGGGCGACAGCGGGCACCTGACCGACGAGCACTTTAAACACATGGCCGAGGTCTCGGGCACCAACATCCGCGAACTCGAGAGCTTTTGCGAGCGCTGCGCCGGCGAGGCGGGCGACCGCGAGCGCGAGGGCGGGGAGCTCACCTTTGACGATATCGACGCCATCGCCAGCCAGTACTTCGACACATCGGCCAAAAAGATCAACGTCCAGACGGTTCAGTCCGTCATCGAAGAGAAGTACGGCGTGACGCACGAGGAGCTCATCGGCCCGCGTCGCAACGCCAATATCGCCAAAGCACGCCATATTGCCATCTATCTGGCCATCGAGATGTGCGAGATGACGACCACGGCGGTGGGCGCCGAATTTGGCAACCGCAACCACTCGACCGTCAGCACGAGCTACAAAAAGGTCCAGAAGATGATCCAGGAAGACCGGACTGTTACCGAAGACCTCAAGTCGCTGCGCGATAAAATTACACTGCGCTCGTAGGGAAATAGAGACACCTGTTGAAAACTTGTCGAAACCACGGGCATAAGGTGTCTAAAACCCAACCCGCGGTGATGAAAAGTTTTGCGCAGGTTTTGAACGTGGAAAACCACCCCTGTTGCACACAGGTTGCTGTTGATTCTCTTTCTGGGTCTGACCTGCGTCTTTGGGAGTAATCAACAGTTTCGTCAGTGCTATTACTATTATTAAGATATTTATATCTATAGAAAGGTATTAAAAGATGAAGTTCACCGTCAGCCAGAGCTCGCTTACACAAGCCATCGGCGTCGTTATGAAGGGTGTCGCTTCGGCATCCACCCTTCCCATCCTGTCGGGCGTGCTCGTTAAGGCCCAAGACGGCATCTTGGAATTCCAGACCTCTAACTACACCATCTCGATCCGTCATCGCATCGCGGCGCATGTCGAAGAAGAGGGCGAGATGGTTATTCCCTGTAAGATGCTCTCCAATATCACCAAGACCCTCCCCGATGCCCCGGTTACCTTTGAGCTGTCCGAGCGCCAGGTGCTGATTGGTTGCGAGAAGAGCTCTTTCCGCCTGAACACGCTCGATGCCAATGACTTCCCCGAGTTTCCGGCCTATGCCATCGAGAGTGCCGTGGAGCTGCCGACCGATGTCTTGTCCGAAATGGTCGGCCGCGTGTGGCGCGTCACCTCGACCGACAAGGCTCGCCCCATCCTGGGCGGCGTGCACATGAAGGTCGAGAACAACACCGTACGCCTGGTAGCGACCGATTCCTTCCGCTTGGCCGTGTGCGATACGCAGGTCGAGACCTCGACCCTCGAGGGCTCCTTTGAGCTCAACGTTCCGGCTGACGCCTTTAACGACGCGCTGAACATCATGGCCAGCCAAGCGACCATCATGATCGGGGCTACCGACACCCAGGTCGTCTTCGAGGCCGGCAACACCACCTACGTGTCGCGTCGCATCGAGGGCGTGTACCCCAACTACAAGCAGCTCATCCCCGATTCGTGCGTGACGAGCGTCAAGATCGACGTCGCCGCCTTTAACGCCGCCCTCAAGCGCGTGGCCGTTATCGCGAGCGCCAACCCCGCCGTCAAGTTCGAGATCGATGTCGAGAACGGGCAGATGGGCCTGTCCTCCATTTCCAATGACCAGGACCTTGCGCAGGAGACGATCGATGTCGAGGCCGAGGGCGAGTCGGGTACCATCGCCTTCAACTACCACTACATCTTCGGCTGCCTCAATGCCCTGTCCAAGGAGAAGGAGATCACGCTGGAGCTCAAGAGCTACTCGCAGGCGGGCATCTTTAAGTCCTACGACAAGATCAACTACCTGTACCTGGTCATGCCGGTCCGCATCTAGCGCTGCGCCATGACCATGTTCGCCCGCGATCTTTCCGTCGCGCACTACCGCAGCTTCGATAGCTATCACATTGCCCTGGACGAGGGCGTGACGATACTTGCGGGACCCAACGCGGCGGGAAAGACCAATCTCATAGAGGCGCTGCAGCTGCTGACGAGCGGCGCCTCGTTTAGGCATCCGACCGCAGCCGAGCTCGTCCATGACGGCGCGGGCTCGTGCAAGATCGAGCTGAGGCTCGAGGGCGACGGCCGCGTGCTTGATATGGGATTGAGCGCGGAGGACGGTAAGCGCTCGTTTAGCCGCAACGGCAAGAGATGCTCTGCCGCCGGTGTGCGCGGGGTTCTTCCGAGCGTGCTGTTTTGCCCCGACCATCTGGACATGGTTAAGCGTGGCGCCAGTGTGCGCCGCGCCGCCCTCGATGACTTTGGCATGCAACTGAGCGCACGCTATGCCGATCTTGCGAGCACCTATGGGCGCTGCGTGACCCAGCGTAACGCCTTGCTCAAGGAGACCTGGTGCTGCCGCGAGATGCTCGGCGCGTGGAACGATTCGATTGCCCGCGCGGGCTCGGCCCTGCTCGTGCACCGGTTGGCTCTGCTCGACCGGCTGGCGGGCCATGTGCACACTGCCTACGGGCAAGTAGCGTCAGGTGAGGCCGCCAACGTGACCTATGCGTCCACGCTGGGGGCTTTGCCCCAGGTCGAGGATCGCGAAGAGCTGAAGGGTTGGGCGTACGAGCGCATGCTGGCCGCCCTTGACGAGCATGCCGACGAGGAAATTCGCCGCGGCGTGACGTTGGTGGGACCGCATCGCGACGAGATTGAGTTTACCGTGGCGGGTCGCTCCGCCCGTTCATTTGCCAGCCAAGGACAGCAGCGCACGCTGGTGCTGTCCTGGAAGGTGGCCGAGGTTGCCGTGGCTCGCGATGTCCTGGGCACCGCCCCACTGCTGCTTTTGGACGACGTGATGAGCGAGCTCGACGGCGAGCGTCGCGGCGCTTTCCTGCGGCTGATTGGCGATGATATCCAGACGGTCATAACTACGACCAACCTGGGGTACTTTACCGATGACCTGCTTGATCGAGCCAAGGTGGTGAGCATGGGTGAGACGTGCTAATTACGAGCGCGAGAGCGAGACAGTCGCCTTCAGCGGGTTTTTGAACGCAGAGCGCCAGCGCATCCAGGCGGCTGCAACGCCTAAGCGCCGTGCGCAGATGGAGGCCGCCGAGGAGTCGCGCACGGTCTATCGCGCATGGAACGCGGTGTGCTCGGGCACGCGCGAGGGGCGGCATGTGACGGGACTGCGCTACCTGCCCGAGTCCAATGAGCTGCTGGTGTATCTCGACTCGCCCTCGTGGACGCAGGAAATGACGTTGTTGCGCGAGATCATCCGCGCGCGCACCGTTTCCGGATTAAAATAAGTCAATGCGTAGTTATTCCCGAAGAACAATGTA
>OGXT01001247.1_pt1 | contig 25916 bp, 31 predicted proteins | sample 1576361 | NCBI WGS metagenome assembly OGXT01 (sample SAMEA3541514, study PRJEB24748) | human gut metagenome | biome: human gut; feature: human-associated habitat; material: faeces | place: China | collected 2012 | reverse complement strand
TCACTTACTTTCTAATAGCGCTTTTTTTCAAATTAATATGTTTTTATTTTTTTATTCAAATTAATACTTTATGTAAAGGACAAAAGTGACCCGTCCCCAAATGTCCTTTATTTTTTACCTTAAACTATTGTACTTTTTCATTTTTATGGTTATAATAACAAAAGAATTAAAGTAATTAGGAAAGGAATTAAATTTAATGAAAGTTTTAGTTATCAATTGTGGAAGTTCATCTTTAAAATATCAATTAATAGATATGGAAAATGAAGAAGTTTTAGCTAAAGGAAATTACGAAAGAATAGGGCAAGGAAATAGTTTTGTAACACATAAAGTAGCAGGAGAAAAGTATGTAATAGAAAATCCAGTAGAATCACACAAAGAAGCTTTTGAATTTATGCTTAAACAATTATTACATGAAAAATATGGTGTAATAAAAGATGTAAAAGAGATAAATGCAGTAGGGCATAGGGTGCCTCATGGTACAGACCTTTTTGACAAATCTGTATTAATTACAGATGAAGTAATAGAAGAAATAGCAAGTTGTGAAGATTTAGCACCAATTCATACTCCACCTATATTAAACGGAATAAAGGCCTGCAAAGAAATAATGCCAGATAAACCTATGGTAGCAGTATTTGATACAGCATTTCATCAAACAATACCAGAAGAAAGATATATTTACCCAATACCATATAAATATTATGAAAAATATAAAATGCGTAAATATGGTTTCCATGGAACCAGCCACAGATATGTATCTGCAAGAGTTGCTGAATTAATTGGAAAGAAAAAAGAAGAATTGAAAACAGTAGTATGCCATTTAGGACAAGGAGCAAGTTTATGTGCAGTATTAAATGGAAAATCCGTAGATACATCAATGGGTTTTACACCAGTTGCTGGTATTCCAATGTGTGCTAGAAGTGGTGATTTAGACCCATCAATAGTTACCTTTTTAATGAAAAAAGAGGGTTTGACCCCAGATGAAATTGAGGCAATTTTAAATAAAGAATCTGGAGTTCTTGGAATTTCAGGAGTAAGCCCAGATTTCAGAGATATAGAAAAAGAAGCAGATGAAGGAAATAAAAGAGCAATACTTGCACGAAAAGCATATTGCTACCTAGTTGCACAATATATTGCAAAATATGGAGTTGCAATGAATGGAATAGATGTAATTGCATTCACAGCAGGAATTGGGGAAAATCAAATTAATATTAGAAAAATGATTTGTGAAAACCTAGAATGGCTTGGAGTAAAAATTGATTTAGAAAAAAATAATACAAGAGGAGAGGAAATAGAAATTTCTACAAAAGACTCTAAAATAAAAGTATGGGTAGTTCCTACAAACGAAGAGCTAGTAATAGCAAGAGATACAAAACAAATAGTTGAAAATTTATAAAATATACGGCTATGATTTAATCCAAAAAATCATAGCCGTATATTTTAAATATTAATCATTCTTCTTAAATTTTTGCTTACCAACACTATTTATCGATTGAAACGATAAGTATTGGTGCTCTGGTATAAGTAGTGTTTACCGTAAAGTTTGCATGAACTTTTTCTTCATTTACCTCAAGAAGCTCTGCAATTATCTTCTTTAATTGAAGAGTATCATAGAATTTATGAAGAATGAGGTTCTCGTAAATTGGTATAGTGTCATTGTTGCAAAATGCAATTGCAGCTAATTCTGCAATTAATTCAACATCTCCGGGATATTTTTTCCGAAGAGCGAAACACTTTGAATAGATATTTTTTTTCTTATTTTTTTTCATATGCTATTCATCCTTCCCTAAAAAGAAAACACACTTTAGTTACATAATTATAATAGCACAAGAATAACTAAAAAGCAAGCAAAAAAAATAATTTACAATTTTTACATTTTTATTTTATAGAAGAGGCTTAAAAATTCAAAGGGTTTTTTTCTACTGCAGCTCGTACTTGCTCGTTTGCAACATGAGTGTAAATCTCTGTGGTAGAAATGCTAGCATGCCCTAAAAGCTCTTGCAAAGCTCTAATATCAACTTCGCCATATTGGTACATTAATGTTGCAGCAGTATGTCTTAATTTATGTACAGAATATTTTGTAGTATCTAAACCCGCCTTTTTTAATTCTTTTTCTACAATATATTGAACAGACCTTCTTGAAATTCTCTCACGTCTTTCACTTAAAAACAAGGCATCTTTTGACTTATAGTCTATTCCTTCTTTAGGACGAACCTCTAAATACTGAGTAATTGCTTTCATACATGCATTATTTAAGTAAATAGTTCTTTCTTTATTTCCTTTACCAATTACAGTCATTTTAGCGTCATCAAAATGTATGTCTTTTATATTTATTCCAATTAATTCAGATAAACGCATTCCACAATTTAAAAAAAGTGTAATAATTGCAAAATCTCTTTTAGCATTTCTATTGTCATCACTGCAAGTGACTTGCAATAATTTTTGGCTGTCCTCCAAAGTTAAGTATTTGGGAACTCTTTTATCTAATTTAGGCGTTTCTAAATTTTGGGCGGGATTAATTTCTAATAATTTTTCTTTAACAGTTAAATATTTGAAAAATATACGAATTGTAGATACTTTTCTTGCACGAGTAGCACTTTTGCTATGGTTGGTTTCAGCTAAATAACTAATAAAAGCATGAATATCATTTAAAGTTATTTTCTTCAAAATTTCCACAGGAAAATCATTTATAGTAATTTTATTAAAATCTGTTTCAGAAGTTAATTTAAAATGAATTTTCATATATTTTAAAAACATAGCAATGTCATAATTATATTCTTTGACAGAATTTGTCGATTTATTTAATATGGTAATTGAATAATCTAAAAATGAATTTAAAAATTCTGGATTGTCTTCACGATTAATCATATTTAATCACTCTCTTTTCTTAAAGTTCTAACTAATTATATACCAAACTTTGAAAAAAGAAAAGAAAAAATATTTTAAGTTACATAAATGTAACAAAAAAATAATATAGCTGTAACAAAATTTGAAAGAAAATTAATCAAAAAAATTGATAATTAAAAATAATTATGATAGTATATAAAAAACTAAAGAATTGGAAGTGTAAAATGAATCAGAAAAAACAATTATTAATAAATACAATAATAATAGCAATAGGAAAGCTAAGCACACAAGTAATTTCGTTTTTATTGCTACCATTATATACCTCAAAACTAAGTCCAGAAGAATATGGAACCTATGACTTTTTTGTAACATTATCCGTATTTTTGTTACCAATAATAACCTTACTTATGGAAGAATCTATGTTTAGATTTTTGATAGATGCAGAAGATGAAAAGTCTAAAAAGAAAGTTGTAACAGCAACCATAGCATATACTGTATTTGGAAGTGTACTATTTACAATAATAGCAGCCTTAATAATGAATTTTATGCATTATGAATATACCTTAGTCTTTATAATGTTTATGATATCAAATGTATTAATAGGGCTAAGCAATGCACTATCAAGGGGAACGGGCAAAATTAAACTATATTCATTGTCGAACTTTATCTTAGGTGTATCCACGATTATACTAAACATAGTATTTATAGTAAACTTTAAACTTGGTGTAAATGGACTTTTATGGTCAAATGTAATAGCGAATTCTGTTACTGCAATATATATTTTAGCAAAACTTCATTTAATGAGATATGTAAATAAAGAAGATTTTAGCAGAAAAATATTATCAAAAATGATTAGATACTCAGTTCCATTAGTGCCCAATAATTTGTCTTGGGTAATAATAAGCTTATCAGATAGACTTATGCTAACGCAAATGGCAGGAACAGCACAAAATGGTATATATTCAATAGCCAATAAATTCCCTAATATAGTGTACACTTGCTACGGTTTTTTCTCTACAGCGTGGAAAGAATCAGCAGCTAAAATTTTAAAAGAAGATAACAAAGTAAAATATTACAACAGTATATATAGAGATGTAAAGAATTTCTTAAAAGCAATAGTAATAGGATTAATTGCAATAATGCCATTTGCATTTCCTTTGCTAGTAGATTCAAGCTATAGTGATGCATATGCATATATTCCTATATTAGCAATTTCAATATATTATACAAATATGTCAAACTTCTTTGGGGGAATATTTGGAGCATATAAAGATACAAAAATAATGGGAAGCACAACAATTGTAGCGGCAATAATGAACATAGTGATAAATTTAATATTTATACCTAAATTTGGAATATGGGCAGCAGTATTTTCAACATTAATTTCAAACGTTGTTATTTATTGGTATAGAAGACAAAAATTAAAAATGTATATAAAATTGAAGGGGAAATTTAATTATGCCTTTTGGTTGCTACTTGGACTAACATTATTTACATATTACAAAAACAATATGGCAATGAATATAGTAATGTTTATAATTGTACTAGCATATTGCATTTTTACAAATAAAAATTTTATAAATCAAATTTTAAGCCCAATAACAAAAAGACTTAAGAAAAGTAAATAGGGAACAGAAGGGACGGTCTTTTTCGTTCCGATTTCGGAACACTAGGGACACTCCTTTAAATATTGAGTATTTGGTTAAGAGTAAACAAAAAGAGAACAGCTGTCGGAAGTCGGAGGTTGGAAATCAGACATCTGACAGCTGAAATTATAGGGCGGACGCTATTTAGGACGTTTCCTAATGCACCATCTGTCCCTTTTGGAGTATATTAATTGATAGAAAGATGATTATGTAAAAAATTGGAGATAAACACAAATGAGGCATGAAGAATATTTTTCATGCCTCGTTTGTGTTTTAGAATTTAAAACTCTTCTTTACAATTGTAAAGGGTAAGAAGCTCTTGTTTTGGAAATGGATTTAGAGGCTTGGAAATGTCGATTCCTAACTCTTCACCAATGAGGGTGATAAAATAGGGAAGCATTGACATTGCCTCAAGATTCCACTTAGTGGTTATGAAGGAATCTGTACCAATTTCAATATAATTAGCAGATTTTTCTTCACACCTCTTAGCTAGAAAAGCAGCCAGATTTTTATCGTACTTGTTTTTATAGGTCTTTTTTGAATTTGTTCTTAAAGAACTATATCTGGTCAAGTTTATAACTGCGGCAAACTTCTGAGTATATAAGGCTGCATAATGCCCATATAAAAGATCCTTCTTTTCGTGAAGTACAACATTTGCGATTCCGGACTCTGTAAATTTGCTTTTGATATCAACAGCCGTAGGTAAGGTATCATATTCATAAAATACATGAATAACTGGACAACGTTTAATTGCAATTGCAATTTCAGGAATATTCAAATCAGCTGCAAGTTTTTCACCAATTATTAAAGATTCTTGATTTCCTGAAATCTTTTCGCAGGACAAAAAATCATTAAAAACAATAACTGGCGCAAGCGTTGAAAACATTGAAACCATGCTTCTTTCTTTTCCAGTAGAATCTTCCTCATTATAATATGATATGATTTTGACATTACTACGCTCATGGTAAAGGTCAGCAAGAGTTGATTTTTCAGCTCCGGTTATGAGCAGAAAAGGAGTGCCTTTTCTTGAACAAATTTCAGCAACATGCTTGATATTTGGTGTTTTTCCTGAATAGGAAAATCCTATAACCAAATCATACTTAGGATTTAAGTCACCATTGTTAAGCCAGTCAAACTGTGTCAGTACTCTAATAGCCGTTTGAGGTGTTACGGCTTCGATGGTTGGAATACACATTTTGAGTTTTTGCTCAAGAGCATGTTTCGCAAATATTGTAGCTGGATAAGAGCTGCCTGCACCAACAACCATAATGTGTGGACTACAATTGCTTTTTTTAAATGAGTTAGACATATAAACCAGCAATTCTTTAGCCGCATTTGTTTCTTCTACTTTCCGAATCCTTTCAATAAGCAAATTGACTTGCTTTCTACTTACAAATTCTTCTCTCATTTTTTTCCTCCTAACAATTTGTTTTTAGAGAATTGTTACTTGTTATCGCATAATTGCGACGTACAAATATTATTCTACCACAAAATTATGTAAAATTCAAGCAAATGTTCTATAAAAATATAATGTTAGCCTTGACAAACAATTCAAAAAATATTATAATGTTAACCGAAGTTAACAAAAAGGAGAAAATCATGATATCAAAGTCTTTAGAAGAATACCTAAAAAACATATATATATTAAAAAAACAAAATGAAAATGTTCGAGTTACTGATATTGCTAATAAAATGAATTGCACTAAACCAAGCGTCAATAAAGCGATAAAAAATTTAAAGGAAAATGAAATGGTAAATTATCAATCATACGGAACTATAGAACTTACTGAAAAAGGGGAAGAACTAGCAAAAAAAATACTAGAGGCCTATGACATTGTTTATTTATTTTTAAAGGATGTTTTAAACTTAGAAGACGGACAAGCACAAGAAGAAGCAGAAAACATCAAATCAGCGATATCGGATGATACAACCAATAAGCTTGCAAGATATATTCATAAAGTTTTAGGTTTAACAAATTTAGATTGTGACTATGATATAAATAAGGAAAAGTGCAGATGTTGTGCAAGAAGAACTAGTTTATTAAAAAAATGATAATTCTTTAATAGACAATAAGAGATAGAATTATTTAGGAAAGGGAATAGAAAATGAGTAACGAATTATTAGAAATAAAAGATTTACATGTAAATGCAGGAGAAAAAGAAATTTTAAAAGGAATAGATTTAAATATAAAAAAAGGAGAAATTCATGTAATAATGGGGCCAAATGGTTCTGGTAAAACTACAACCGCAAATGCAATTTTAAATAATCCAGAATACACAAAAACAAGTGGAACAATCAATTTTAAAGGAGAAGATATAACAAATTTAAAAACAGACGAAATAGCAAGAAAAGGTATTTTTATGTCTTTTCAATTACCAGAAGAAATACCAGGAGTTTCTGTTACAAATTTTTTGAAATATGCTAAAAATAAAATTACTGGTGAGCCTATAAAAATATTTAAATTTAAAGAAGAACTTGCAAAATACATGGAAGAGCTAAACATGAATCCAAAGAATATGGAAAGAAGTTTAAATGTAGGTTTTTCTGGTGGAGAAAAAAAGAAAAACGAAATATTACAAATGCTTGTATTAAATCCAACACTTGCAATTTTAGATGAAACAGATTCAGGACTAGATGTAGATGCAATAAAGACTGTTTCAAAAGGAATAGAGATGTTTAAAAATGAAAATAATGCAGTTTTAATTATTACTCATAATACTAAAATTTTACACAGCTTAAAAGTTGATTATGTACATGTTTTAGTAAATGGAAAGATAGTAAAAACAGGTGGACAAGAATTGGCAGCAGAAATTGAAGAGAACGGATATAGTATGTTTCGCAATTAGGGACAGTCCCCAATTGCGAAAACATCACAAAAAGGGACAACCCTTTATTGGAGGCAAAAAATAAGGTTAGCCTATTAAGACTAACCCAGAGCCATTACTTTTTATTCTTTTTTGGTTTAATATTTCCAATAATGAAACGTACCAAGTGAAACGCTCCAGCTACAAGCATTAGGTTTCCAGCTATACATTCACATAGAAATAGCAAATTTACAGCTAATAAATCTAAAAACAAATAGCGATAAGTTAGTAGCCCATTCAATGCAAATAAAGGTGCCAACCGAAAGTACAAAGCTGATGTTTCAAGATGTTTATTTTTCATAAAAGCCTCCTTTAAGCTTTACAACGATTTTATAATATATAGTTTAACATAAAATTTAAAAAAGTCAAGAACGAAGAAAGGAATTAAGTATGTCAAAGACTCAAGTAGAAGAAATAAATAGAAATATTTATGATATAAAAAATAAAGACGAATATGACTTTAAAATAAAAAAAGGTTTAACACCAGAAATTATAGAAGAAATATCAAAACAAAAAAATGACCCAGGCTGGATGAGAGAATTTAGACTAAAGGCATTAGAAGTATATAACAAATTAGAAATGCCAACATGGGGACCAGATATTTCAGAATTAAATATGGATGAAATTGCAACATATGTACGTCCAAAAACAAAATTAAATAGTTCTTGGGAAGATGTACCAGAAGATATAAAAAATACTTTTGATAAATTAGGAATTCCAGAAGCAGAAAAGACATCTTTAGCAGGCGTTGGAGCTCAATACGATTCAGAAGTAGTTTACCATAGTATGAAAGAAGATCTTATAAAACAAGGTGTAATTTATACAGACATGGAAACAGCAGTAAGAGAATATCCAGATTTAGTAAAAGAACATTTTATGAAATGTGTACCAGTTACAGACCACAAATTTGTAGCACTTCATGGAGCAGTATGGTCGGGAGGTTCTTTTGTATATGTTCCAAAGGGAGTAAAAGTGGACATACCACTTCAATCATACTTTAGACTAAACTCACCAGAATCAGGACAATTCGAACATACTTTAATAATAGTAGATGAAGGAGCAAGTCTTCACTTTATAGAAGGATGTAGCGCACCAAAATACAATAAAGTAAACCTACATGCTGGATGTGTTGAACTATATGTAAAAGATAATGCATATTTAAGATATTCTACAATAGAAAACTGGTCAAAAAATATGCTTAACTTAAATACAAAAAAAGCAATTGTTGGAAAAAATGCACAAGTGGACTGGGTAACAGGTTCATTTGGTTCAAAAATATCAATGCTTTATCCAATGAGCATATTAAATGGGGAAAATGCTAAAACAGAATACACAGGAATTTCATTTGCAGGAGGCGGACAAAACCTAGACAATGGATTTAAAGTAGTTCACAACGCACCAAACACATCAAGTGTAGTAAATGCAAAATCAATATCAAAAAATGGTGGAAAGTGCACATATAGGAGTTTAGTAAGAATAAACGAAAACGCAGTAAACTCTAAATCTTCTGTATCATGCGAATCACTTATGTTAGATGATATATCAATATCAGACACAATACCAGTAAATGATATAAGAACAGATGAAGTAGAATTTTCACACGAAGCAAAAATAGGAAAAATAAGTGATAAAACAATATTCTACCTAATGAGTAGAGGACTATCAGAAGAAGACGCAAAAGCAATGATAGTAAGAGGATTTGCATATCCAATATCAAAAGAATTACCAGTTGAATACGCAGTAGAAATGAATAATTTAATTAATTTAGAATTAGAAGGAGCAATTGGCTAGGTTTCCCAATTGGGGACAGTCCCTAATTGGGAAAAAGTAACACTTTGGGACACCTTAATAAGAAGAGAAAGGATAAATATGGAAAAATTGAAATTAAATGAAACACCTGTAAGAACTTCAAAAAATTTTAATATAAATAATATTAAATTAGAAAATATCGAAGTACCGGAAATAGTACATGAATTTAATAATGTGAAAATAATTAACAATAGTTCTAATTTAAATATAAATGAGAATGTAAGCGATTTTAACATTGCATACGGATTACATGACAACTTAACAAATTTAGTTAAAAATAAGGCAAATAAAAAGATTAAATTGCAAGTCAACGAAAATGAAGATAAAGAAGTTCAAATAGAATTTAAATTTGATAAAAATAATACAGAGTTGGTTGAAAATATTCAAATTGAAGCAGAAACAAATTCAAAAATGACTATTATTATAAAATACGAGTCTGAAGAAGATATAAAAGCATTTCATAATGGAATAATTAATGTAGTAGCCAAAGAAAATGCTACAGTAAATATAGTAATAGTAAATCTTATGAATAAAGTTTCAAACAATTTTATGAGCATACAAAATGATTTTGAAGAAAATGCTAAAGTTAATTATACTATAGTAGATTTTGGTGGAAAGAATAGTATAACAAATTATTATTCTAATTTGTTAGGTGATTTTTCAGACAACACTTTAAATACTATCTATTTAGGAAAAGAAGACCAACTATTTGACTTAAACTATATTGCAGAATTACGTGGCAAAAAAACGAATATAGATATTGAAGTTCAAGGAGCTTTAAAAGATAAAGCTAAAAAGCATTTTAAAGGTACAATAGACTTCAAAAATGGTTGTAAAAAAGCTACTGGAAATGAAAATGAAGCATGTATGCTTTTATCAGATACAGCAAGATCTTTAGCTTTGCCAATGCTTCTTTGCTCAGAAGAAGAGGTTGAAGGAAATCATTCAAGTTCAGCAGGAAAAATAGGGGAGAAAGAGCTATTTTATATAATGAGTAGAGGTTTTGAACTTAAAGAAGCTATGAAATTAATGGTTAGAGCAAGATTTAACGAGATATTAGAAAGAATAGAAAACGAAGAATTAAAAAATCAAATTATTGATGAAATTGAGAAAAGGCTAGACTAATAAAAATAAGTTGAAAGGGAAAAGAATAATGAAAAGTTCAAAAGAGTTTATGGACAATTTTATGGAAAACTGGAAAAATATGATTAAGTACCAAGATGTAAAATTGAATCCGATTGAGCCAAATTATGATGAGTTTGAAAGAGCGTTTAATGAAGAAAAGAAAATAGTAAGTACTCAAGAATGTAGAGAATCTAGAAAAATGATAGAAATAGATGATGAAAGATAGAAGGAAGGATGTTAATGAAAGAGAACAATATAAAAAAGGATTTTCCATTATTAGAAAATAGTAATATAACATATCTAGACAGTGGTGCTACAACACAAAAACCATTAAAGGTAATAAATGCAGTAGACGAATTTTACAAAAAATATAATGCAAACCCACATAGGGGGGCATACTCTTTAAGTGTTGAGGCAACTGAAATTTATGAAGATACAAGAACTAAAATTGCAAAATTCATAAATGCAAAACATAGAGAAGAGATAATATTTTCTAAAAATGCTACAGAAAGTTTAAATTTAATTGCATATTCGTATGGATTAGAAAATTTGAAAAAAGATGACGAAGTAGTAATTTCAATAATGGAACATCATTCAAACTTAGTTCCATGGCAAAAAGCAACAAAAAAAACAGGTGCTAAGTTAAAATACATGTATATAAATGACGAGTTTGAATTAACAGATAAAGAGATAGAAGAAAAAATTACAGACAAAACAAAAATTGTTGGAATTACACATGTTTCAAATGTTTTGGGTACAATTAATAATATAGAAAAAATTATAAAATATGCACATAAAAAAGGTGCTATAGTAATTGTTGATGCTTCTCAAAGTATCCCTCATATGAAAATAGATGTACAAGAACTAGATGCGGATTTTCTAGTATTCTCAGGTCATAAAATGCTAGCTCCTTTAGGAATAGGCGTTTTATACGGAAAAAAGGAAATATTAGAAAAAATGACTCCTTTCTTAATGGGTGGAGATATGATAGAATATGTATATGAACAAGAAACAACATTTGCTATGCTTCCAAATAAGTTTGAGGCAGGAACTCAAAATGTAGAAGGTGTAATAGGACTAGGTGCAGCAATAGATTATATAGAAAATATGGGATATGACAAAATACAGCAAATAGAAAATGAAGTAGTATCTTATGCCATGCAAAAACTAAAGAAATTAGATTATTTAACAGTATATGTAACACCTAATGAAGAAAATCATAGTAGTGTAATTTCATTTAATATAAATGGAGTACATCCACACGATGTGGCAAGTATATTAGACAGCAAAGGAGTATGCGTGCGTTCACGGAAACCACTGTGCGCAGCCATTAATGAGATATTTAGGAATAGATTCTACTTGTAGAGCAAGCTTTTACTTATATAATACAAAAGAAGATGTAGACAAGCTAGTAGAAGCAATAAATAATACTTATGAAATGTTTAAAAAATATATTGTAAAAAAATAAACAACTAATTTAACTCATTTAATAATATATTGTTTTTTATACCTTGGTGTCGCGGCCTGCCTTTTATAAAATTGCTAGTACGTTGGTCGCTCCAATCGCACTCGCATAGCTCGTTTGGTCGACTTACGCGGTATTGCAAAACAATATATTATTAAATTATTAAAACTATTTTTTTATTAAAGGAAGGAATAAAAATGGAAGACTTAACAGATATTTATAATGAACTAATAATGGAACATAGTATGAATTCGTATAACAAAAAAGAGCTTAAAAATGCTGACTACTGCGAAGTCGGTCACAATCCAAATTGTGGAGATGAGATAACTCTTGAACTAAAGTTAAATGGAAACATAATTGAAGATATGGCTTTTTCAGGACATGGTTGTGCAATTTCACAAGCTTCAACTTCTATAATGATAGATACTTTAAAAGGAAAAACTATAGAAGAAGCAAAAGAAATTGTAAAAACTTTTATAGAGATGATAAAAAGAGAAATAACTGATGAAAAAGAATTAGAAAAATTAGAAGATGCTATAGCTTTTAGAAATGTGGCCAATATGCCTGCTAGAGTAAAATGTGCACTTTTAGCGTGGCACACAATTGAAGATATGTTAAATAAAAATAATATATAAATATAATGTTAGAATACTGGAATTCAGATATAAAACCAGAAATAGAAAAAGGTAAAAGCGTAATAATAGATGCACATGGAATAACCTAAGAACATTATTATTTAAAATAATTTAAAGTTAAAAATAGCACTCGTCTAATAACGGGTGCTGTTTTTAATAATTATATTTTTTGCTCTTGCTAACAGCAATTATTTATTGCTGTATTCAGCTAAGGTAGGCCACTTTGTATCTTTTTCTGAAAAGATAAGTTTTTCTAATCCACCTATTTCTTCAATAGGCCAGTTAATTTCAAGTGCAGGGTCATTCCAAATAAGTCCGCCTTCATCACCCGGTTGATAAAATTTGTTAACTTTATATGCAAAAATAGCTTCATCAGAAGTTACTAAAAAGCCATGTGCAAAGTTTTCGGGAATGAAGAATTGAAGATTGTTATCTTCTGTAAGTAGCACTCCGTAAGCCTTTCCATAAGTAGGTGAGCCTTTTCTTAAATCCACGGCTACATCGTAAACAGCTCCTTTAACAACACGTACAAGTTTAGCTTGTGAAAATTCGCCGTTTTGGAAGTGTAAACCTCTTATTACACCTTTTTTAGAAAAGGATTGGTTGTCTTGAACAAAGGTACAATTAATTCCAATTTCTTCGAAATCTCTTTGAGAGTATGTTTCCATGAAATAACCTCTACTGTCACCATGCCTTGTAGTTTCAACAACTCTTAATCCTTCAATACCTGTTTCTTTAGCAATCTTTACCTGTCCCATTTATTGGTCCTCCTTTAATTTTGGGCTTTACAAATTAATTGTAAAGTATATTTAATTACACAACATAAATATTATACCATATATCTAATATATTGCAAGAATAAAATTTGCAGAAAAATGTTGAAATATATAAGAATTAATAAATTTTAATGACTTGTATTTTTTTATTTTTTTTAGTATTATATATACAAAAATAAAGGAGAGTGAAAAAATGTTAGATTTTGAAGAAAACAGAAGAACTTTAAAACAGTTAGATAACAAATTAAAAGAATTGGGTGAATCTCTTTGAAATACCTAAATTAGAAGAAAGATTAAAAATGCTAGAAGAAAAAACTAATGAAGCTTCTTTTTGGGAAAAGGCTGAAAATTCTACAGGCATATTGAAGGAGATTAATGAAATTAAAGTAAAAATACATACTTTCAATAGTATAAAAACTAATATAGAAAATGTGATACAAATGAACGACTTAATACAAGAAGAAAAAGAAGAAAGTTTAGAAGAAGAATTAAAAAATTCTATAAAAAATTTGCAAAAAGAAATTGAAAAACTAGAAATAAACACTTTATTATCTGGAAGATATGATAAAAACAATGCAATTTTAACCATTCACCCTGGGGCTGGCGGAACAGAAAGCTGCGACTGGGCTCAAATGCTATATAGAATGTATGCAAGATGGGCGTCAGATAATGGATATGAATTAAAAGAATTAGACTATTTAGATGGAGAAGAAGCTGGAATAAAAAGTGTAACCTTTTTAATAAAAGGCGTATATGCATATGGCTATTTAAAGGGCGAAATGGGTGTACACAGGTTAGTAAGAATTTCTCCATTTGATAGTGGAGGAAGAAGACATACTTCATTTGCTTCAGTAGAAGTTTTACCAGAAATAACAGAAGATACACAAATAAATATAAATCCAGACGATTTAAGAGTTGACACATATAGAGCTTCAGGCGCTGGAGGACAGCATGTTAATAAAACTTCTTCAGCAGTTCGAATAACTCACCTTCCAACAAATATTGTTGTTTCTTGTCAATCTGAGCGTTCACAAATTCAAAACAGAGAAACTGCCATGAAAATGTTGAAATCTAAGCTTTTAAACTTAAAAGAAAAAGAACATAAAGATAAAATAGAAGATTTAAAAGGAAATCAAATGGATATAGCATGGGGAAGTCAAATTCGTTCATATGTATTTTGCCCATATACAATGGTAAAAGACCACAGAACCAACTATGAAGTCGGCAATGTGCAGTCTGTTATGGACGGAAATTTAAATGATTTTATAGATGCATATTTAAAAAAGGAAAATAATTTATCTTCAAATGCAAGATAGAAGAAAAAATAAAGCTTACATATTGTAATAGCTTTATTTTTTTGTTCTAAAATAGACAAGACCTGAATATATTATTTATATACATAAAAGGAGAGGGGAGATATTATGGCCTTAGAAGAAAGAAAAATGCAAACAAATAATATGAATGTTATTCAAAATTTGGTATTGGAAAATAGGGAAAAACTTAGCATTTCAGGAGTTTTAGATGTTCTTAGTTTTGATGACCAAGTGGTTATAGTTGAAACAGAATTAGGACTTCTTACTATAAAAGGAGAAAATTTGAGAATAAATAAATTAAGCATAGATACCTCTGAAGTTATAGTTGAAGGAGAAATATATAATTTAGCATACAGCGAAAACGAAATAAACAAAAAGAGTGGGGGAATATTTAATAAAATATTTAAATAATGCTAGTTACAGACATTTTTCAAAACAGAAGGTGATAATTTGGAAGCTGGAATATTAGGCCAATTATATTCTATGTTCATTTTTATAATTAGTGGGATAATTATAGGAATATTTTTTGACATATTTCGCATATTAAGGAAATCATTTCATACGTCAGATATAATTACATATATAGAAGATATAATATTTTGGATTATAACAGGAATATTCTTAATATTTATTATTTTCAAGTTCACAGATGGACAAATAAGACTTTACAATATTGCTGGGTTAATTTGTGGATGTACCATATACATGATTTTTATTAGCAAATTTTTTATAAAAATTAATGTAAAAATACTGCTATTTGTAAAGAAAGTTATAAGTAGTATTTTCGAGATAGTATTAATTCCATTTTCATTTATTGCTAAAATTCTACAAAAAATGTTTAAACCTTTTACATTTTTTGTCATTAATATAAAAAATATATTATTTAATTTCAAAAAAAGTAAAAAGAAACCAAAAAAAAGAAGGATTTTAAATACTAATGTAGAAAAATATAATTAGAGTTCTAAATTAGGAACAGTTCACAATTGAGAAAGATGTTTAGGAAGAGAGCAAAAGATTTATGAAAATAGTAAAAAAGGTATTAAAAAAAATTGTATTGATTGGTATTGGGATATATGTAATTAGTATATTTATTTCTCAACAACAACTTTTAAATACATATCAAAAAGAAATAGGCAAATATGAAACACAAAAGGAAGAAGCAGAGGCAACAAAAGAATCATTAGTTGCAATGAAAGACAATGTAAATTCACCAGAATATATAGAAGAAATAGCTAGGGATAAATTAGGAATGTATTTACCAAATGAACGTGTATATATTGATATTGGAAAATAGTGGAAAAAAAGAAGGGAATTTACCTTCTTTTTCTTTACTTATTGGCTTTTTTGTAGTATAATAAAAAAGTATTATATCAAATTAATTACAAATTTCTTTTGAAAAATCAATAAAATCTAATAATAAAAACTAAATATATAAAAAGGGGGCTAATATATATGGATTTAGAAAAAGCAACATTAGTTGAATTACGTCAGCTAGTGAAAGAAAAAGGTATAAAAAATGCATCTAAATTAAAAAAAGACGAACTAATTAAAATTCTTAAGGACGAGAAAAATGAGAAAGCAGAAAATGAAACAGCAGAAAAAACTACAAATGTTAGTAAAAGATTCTACCCTTTGGTAAATGAAGAAATTACACCAGAAGGCCCAGCTTTAGAAGCCGGCGAAGGATACAAATTAACAAGCGAAGACGATAGAATAGTACAAGGAGTCTTAGAAATCTTACCGGATGGATATGGATTTCTAAGAGGCACAAATTATCTATCAACACCAAAGGATATTTATGTATCTCCTATACAAATCAGAAGATTTAAGCTAGATAAAGGAGATAAAATAAAAGGAATTGCTAGGCTTCCAAAAGAAGGCGAAAAATTTCCAGCATTAATATTTGTTGGAGAAGTTAATGGAGAAGCTCCTGAAAAGGCTTATAGACGTATAAAATTTGACGACTTAACACCAATATATCCTGAAGAAAAATTACGTTTAGAAACAACTCAAAACGAATATGCAATGAGAATGATAGATTTAATTTCTCCAATAGGAAAAGGACAAAGAGGTCAAATAGTTGCTCCTCCAAAAGTAGGAAAAACAACATTGCTTAAAAAAATTGCTAATAGTATAAGTATCAATAACCCTGAAGTTGAACTAATAGTTCTTCTTATAGATGAAAGACCAGAAGAAGTTACAGATATGAAACGTTCAATAAAAGGTGAAGTTATATATTCTACCTTTGACGAAATGCCTGAAAACCACGTAAAAGTTGCTGAAATGGTATTAGAAAGAGCTAAAAGACTTGTAGAGCATAAAAAAGATGTTGTTATATTGCTAGATAGTATAACAAGACTTGCAAGAGCGTATAACTTAGTTGTTCCTTCATCTGGTAGAACATTATCTGGTGGTCTTGACCCTGCATCATTACATAAACCTAAAAAATTCTTTGGAGCAGCAAGAAATATAGAAAACGGTGGAAGTCTTACAATATTAGCTACTTCATTAATTGAAACAGGAAGCAGAATGGATGATGTAATTTTTGAGGAATTTAAGGGAACAGGAAATATGGAAGTACATTTAAATAGAGCACTTTCAGAAAAGAGAATCTTCCCAGCAATAGATATAAATAAATCTGGAACAAGAAAAGAAGAAAAATTATTAACTAAGAAAGAATTAGAAACAGTATTCGCTTTAAGAAAAGCATTGTCTAAAATGCCTGTAGAGGACGTTACTGAAACAATAATAAATCAAATGGTTGCAACTAAAAATAACCAAGAATTCATAGAAAAAATAGATAGCTTCTTATATAAATTTAAAGATTAGTGTTAAAATACTAATCTTTTTTTGTTTAATATATTTTTATTTATAGTAAAAATGTCTATAAAAAGATGCAATATTAGATTAGAAAAGGTTGAAAGTTAGGAGCCAATATAGCCATTTGTAGCATTATAACACCTATTTTGCCATATATCAAATTTTTATTGAAAAAATATTAGAGATAATAATGACAGCTATGTATAAGCATGTTATAATAATAAATTATAGTAGAAGAATAGCTGCTAACAAAAACAATAATAAAATACCAGAAGATTTTTGGGTGCCTCTATTGTAAAATCTAAAATTATTGGAAAGTAGGGAAAAATAATGGAAAGTATTAAAGAAATTTATAATATAAATTATGTAAAAGATAATATTGTGTATAGCTTAGATATGATTAGGCTTAAAACTTATATAGATTATGACAAGTATAGTAATTTAAGTTTTTACTTAAATTCTTATTATAAAGACAATATAAAAAAGTTCTGGATTTCTGACCGAATTATGGAATTTAAGTATAATTGGGTTATAGAAGAAGAGGAAGGTAAGAGTTTTTATTTTGGTTTTCACCATAACAATGAGAAAAAGGGGAAAGAGCTAGGAAAGTATAACTTAACAATAGAATTTAATCCTAATAAATTAAAAGATAATAGAAGAATATTAAAAATATTGTCTTTAAGTGATGATTGGTATATAAAAAGTTATGATATAGCATTTGATTTAAAAATAGGAATAAATGACCTTATATATGATATGTCTGGTAGATGTATTGAAAATGTACAGATTAGAGGCTATGACAATAAAACTATTGTAGTAGGTAAAGGTGACGGAAGATTTAAGATTTATAATAAAAAGAGGGAAAGTAATTTAGACTTATTGGGAGAACTTACAAGAGTAGAAATAAGTAGGGAATTAGATGATTTTCCCATAAAGAATACTAAAATTCTTAAATATGACAATGTATTTCCTTCAATTTACTTAAATCAATACTTAATAAGTTTTGAGAATTACCAGGGCGATAAAACATTGTTTGGGTTGTTGTATGCAGTGCAGAATGGTTTTCCTTTAAGGAATTTAACTAAAACATACAGGAAGAAAGTAAAAGAATTATTGGAAGGTGGCAACAAAATAAAGTTTAGCAATAAGGTTTGTACAGATTTGCTAAGGCAAACAATATTTTACTATTTTTGTAGAATAGGAGAGAGTATTCAAAGATTTAATTAAAGGGCACAACGTTGCCCTTATATTTTATTCTTGGTCGCATTGCACAAAATCAAAGTTTTGTGCAAAAAGGAACAGGAGTAAAATATATAGACTATGATTATAGTCCTACCCAGTAATTTCAGCATTTTCAAGTCTTTAGCCTTACTAATACCTACTTATTATTTAGTTGTTTTACTTTGCATATTATTTATTATTTAACCTTATTCAACAAACTTATATTACTTTATTTTTTATAACGCTTTAAAATCGATTTTAAGCATCTTAAATATTTTATCTATATAATTTTTTTATCTTTAAATTTTAAATTTATATCTTAATAATTTTTTTAAATTTCTAATCCTATCTCAAAATTTTTCAAAAATCTTCAAATCCCCAGAATCTCCATATTCACCGTATTTTGCAGACAGCAAACTATATGCCTTAATTTTAAAAACGGCTTAAAATCGATTCTCGTGCGTCGCTTTTTTGACCATTTTTTGCATATTTTAGAAATACCTGATTTATCAATATTTCACTAGCTTTATATAATATTTCTTATAAATTATATATTTAGGTTTTAAATTTTAAACATATAACTTGTTTGACTTTTTGCATTTTCATAAATAAAGCAATTAGTTCATCACGACTTGAAATTTTCATATTATAAAACGAATTATCTAAAATTTGCTCTTTAGGTACAAGTATTCTTCCTTCTGAATCTTCTTCGATAATTGAATATCTATTAGTACTTCCAATAATTATATGACCTAAAAAACCTTCAACATTTGCAGCAAAGTTTTTCGTAACTTCCATATCTTCTTTAGAAGCTTTTGCTATTCCAGAAGGATGATTATGTGCTAAATAATAGCCATCTGCATTTAATCTTTTCATTCTATTTGTCATTTTTTCATAACTTCTAATTGAATCTCCAGTCTTTTCATTAAATATAAATACTCCGTCTGGAATTTTACTTGTCATAGCTTCTTGACCAACAATTTTATTATCTCTCATATAAAATTTTCTAATTTGTTATATATAATTTTAATATTTTTATCCAAAATAAGCTCCTTTCTAGTCATTGTAAGGAAGTATATTTCTTTCCATGTAACTCTTGTATAAATCTTCAGAATTGTAATAGCTTTTTTCTTGAGAATAATACTCATTGTTGGGATCAGAATACTTCTTCATTGTTTCTTTTTAAATTCTTTTTATTTTTTGTTCCTCCTGGATTTCTTTCCAATTTTCAAGTTCAAGTTCTTGTAATTCAAGCTGTAATCCTACTGATTCATTTTTGTATTTCCTTATTTCTAACTTTTTCTTTTTATATTTAAGCTCAAGCTCATCTAATTCCTTATTTGCTTTAGCTATTTTGATATTTAATTTTCCTATTTGTTCTGTAAGCTCCTCTCTTTGCAAATGTATCACTTCCTTTCGTTTTAAGCACAAAAAAAGAAGCTGATATTTTAATCAACTTCTAATATATTTAATATTTTAATCATAACTATAACTTGTAATTTGTCTTTTTTATTTTCTTTAATATTTTCTTTACAATACTCTTTTATTCTATTTATTTTATTTTCACTCAAATTTGTACTCCCTTTAATATAATGTAATTTTATATTTTGTTTGTAATTATAATATGTTACATATATTTTTGATTTATATGATTTTAATTTATTTTAAGCCTATAATATAGTTGTTTATTTTTTCAGATTGTTCCTGAATATCTGCAATGTATTTATCAAATATATCTGTTCTTATATTACATTTAGACTTTTTTTCTAAAATTTTTCTTAATAGTTCAAATGAGTCTATGATATGATGCCTAAATTCATAACTATCTTCTATTCTATTAAACTCTAATGATTCTATAATCGCAAAAGATTTATCAAATGCATCTAATATTTCGTTCAAGAGTTCTTGGCTTATTTGAGAGTTGTTACTTTTGTAGTAAATGCTTAAATACATTCTATATTTTGAATATACTTCATCAAAGTTTAGACTAATATTTTCTTTGTCTAAAATAACTTTGGCAATATGAATGTAAAATGCTTTTATAAAAACATAAGTTAATGTTTTATCAATGTTTTGGTTTTCATTAAATTCCTCTAATATGTTATAAATACTATCTTCACTTAAGTCAAATAGCTCACTTGCAAAATCATTTGTTAAAATATTCTTCATTTCTATCTCTCCCTTATAACTAACCATTCTCATAACTTAAATTATGAGTACCTAATTTTCCCATTCTCCTGAACTTTCTTTTTAGCAAAGTAAAATATTTTCTAAAATTAATTTTATTTATAATATATCCTAATACACATCCAAATATAATTAATAAAATTCTCAATTCTATTGCAGTACTTGTATCAAATAAAGCCGAAGCAGAACTAATTGCATTTACAGTAATAAATATTACTTGATACTTATAATCATTTATAAACGTATAAATATAATTTAAAATTATTGTAACAATCACATCATATTTTTCTGGTACCAATGCTTGGAATAATATAGCAAAAACAATTGAACCAATTATTGTTGAAATTATTCTACTTATAAATCTTTTTTGAGTATTAGAAAAATCAATTTGTGTTAAAGACATAACAGACATTGAAATCCACATAGTCTTTTTAACACCAAACAATGTACCAATCAACATCGCAATACTTACACCAATAGCCATCTTTAAAGCTATAATAAACCTATTTGATGTTATACTCATACTCTTAAATGCTTGCTTAATTGTATCATGCTCCTTATTTGAATTTTTATTTTTAAAATAATATACTAATGACACTATTACTCCACCTATAAGCAAACTTAACATTCTAGTTACAAAATCATGACCCTCTGCGGGATTTGACTGATTAAAAATGTAACATAAAAGAAATGGCATATACGCCTTATATTCTGGTTTTGCTGATGGAATGTACATAATTAAGAATATTGTAATAAAGTTTACAATCAAACCTATTACTGGATTTATTTGAGCCAACTTATTTGAAAATCCTATTTGTAAAAACATCAAAACAATAACAAATGGTGCTTGTTTTATATTAATTCCTATATCCATATACCAATACATCATAGTTCCAATTAATACACATACCCATGTCAAAGAATTATTTGTACCAAATATTTGTGAAAATACGCCTACAAATAATGTAATAAAAACCAACTTTAATAAATTAGAAAATATACTTTTACGTGTTATTTTTTGCATAAAATACCTTCTTTCTCACAAAAATTATGGCTAATATTTACAAAAAAATTAGCACTCTGTAAAAACGACTGCTAATATTTTATACCTATTTTTAGCAGTTGTCAATTCAAAGTGCTAAATATTCACATAAATTTCACATTTAACTTTTCTATTTTCCCATTCACCATTAACATATCTTTCCATATTATTGATTAATCAAATTTATCCCTTTGATTGTTGGATACAGTAACTTTATAAAATCTGTTGCATCTTGTTTTGAGCCAACAACACTCCCATAATGAACTGGTATAGCAAATTTAGGTTTTATAATATTTATTAATTGTGCTGCCTCTTTAAAATCCATTGTATATGTCCCACCAACTGGAACAAATGCAACATCACATTTTACTTTTTTATTTTCTTCTGTAATATCAGTATCTCCTGAAATATAATATCTAACTCCATTTAATGTAATAATATAGCCTACCCAATCATTCTCTTTTGGATGAAAAGTTTTATTAGTATTATACGCTGGTATTGTTTCAAATTCGATTCCCTGTACCATATATTTTTTATTTGGCTCTACTGTAACAATTGCATTTTGATTTATACCTTTTCTTAAAACTTTTGTTAATAATTCTTCTGGTATTACAATAGTTGTATTTTCTTTAATAACCTTATCTAAATCTTCTTCTGAATAATGGTCATAGTGATCATGTGTAATAAAAACAATATCTGCATCATTATAATTTTTATCTATTTTAAATGGATCTATATAAATAATTTTTTCTTTATTTATTTTTATACAACTATGGTATAAAACCTCTATATTATCAAGAATATTTATCATTTCTACTACCTCCATTTTTAGATATTATAATATAAATAAATATACAAAACAAATTATTCTTCTTTTATAGCTATTATCAATTCATTTGGTTGTACCATCATATTTGCATTTTTATATGTAAATCTTGCATGAGAAAAATAAACTTTATAATTTTTATTTTCTAATTTAGTACGTGTCAAAGATAAAAATTTATCAGTATCTTGTTCAGATAAATTATTTTTTACTCTTATTGAGTTTGATAATTCTATTCTTTTAAAATTTGCTTCTTTTAATTTTCCCAGTTGTTTCTCTGTCTTTTCTAAATTTTCTGATATTGGATAAACTGGTGTAAGAACGCAATTACCTTCTAAAGCCAATTTTCTGCTACTATCATCATTTCTTTTTGAAATTTTAAACTTCCACATATTGTTATTACTTTCATTTTTTATATCTTCCCTACAACTTACTATTTTTTGCTTTGTTTACACCATATATTATATCATGAAAAAAGCAAATCATTTTAACGGCTTTCTCAACAAATTATAATTTTCTATTTATCTAATTTTATTATATCGTTTACATCATTGGAGCAAATAATCTTAAAATAGCTTGCCATAGTCCTTTAAATAAACCATTTTTTGCTTCTTTTTCATCTACTTTATGTGATTCTTTAAAGGAATCCTCAAAATCTTTTTTGATATCTTTTATTACATTTGTATCCTTCATATAAATACCACATTCAAAATGTAAATATAAACTTCTATAATCTAAGTTTATTGTTCCTACAGTTGCTATTTCATCATCGGATAAAAATACTTTGCTATGTACAAAACCATTCGTATAAGTATAAATTTTTACTCCACCTTTAATTAATGTATAAAAATAAGAAGAGGTTAAATCATATACAATTTTTTTATCGGGTATTCCAGGAACAACAATTCTGACATCTACTCCTCTTCTTGCAGCTAAGATTAAACTATTTATCATATCTGTATCAATAATTAAATAAGGTGTATAAATATAAACATACTTTTTCGCTTGATTGATAATATTTAGATAAATATCTTCGCCGGTTATAACATCATCTAATGGACTTTCCCCATAAGGTACAACGAAACCATTTTCCTTATACTTTTCAGTAAAATTATATTTGTATTTATTATAATCATTATCTTCTTTTTTAAATGAATTCCACATTTCTAGAAACATAACAGTAAAATTCCAAACAGCTTCACCTTTTATCCTAATTCCATTATCTTTCCATACTCCTAATTTACTATTTATATTTATATATTCATCTGAAATATTAATTCCACCAGAAAAAGCAGTATGTCCATCAATTATCATCATTTTTCTATGATCTCTATTATTCATAATAATACCTGCAAATGGCGATAATTTATTAAATTGCATACATTTTATTCCATATTTTCCCAGTAACTTTGGATAATTACTAGGTAGCATAGCAAAAGAACCCATATCATCATATAAAACTCTTACATCTAGTCCTGAATTTGCTTTTTCTTTTAATATATCTAAAATTTCTTGCCACATAGTACCATTATTAATAATGAAATATTCTATAAAAATAAATTTTTTGGCTTTTTTTAGTTCTTCTAACATAACAGGATAAACGTCATCACCAAGAGAATAATAGTTTATCTCATTGTTTTTCGTTACAGGAAATCCTGCAAATTCACTTATATATTTTAATTGTCCTAAATTTTTAGTATCAATTTCTTTTTTTATAAATTCATCTTGTATTAAGTATTTTTGACCATTTTCTATATTTTCATTAATATTCTTTAAAACTTTACTTCTTTTCATATTATTACTAAGTATGATATATAGAAGTGTTCCAATTAATGGAAAAAGCATAATCAGTAATATCCATATTAAATCGCTACTTAATCTTTTACTATACTTGATAATCATTAAAACAATTATAATACTAAGTAAACCATAAACTACTTGAATAATACTTATAAATTCTCCAAATTTTAAATATATAAATAATGTTAATAGAATTTGTATTAATAAACCTATTGCTACAACAATTCCTCTTTTTACTGCCATCCACATATTTTTTCTCCTCATACTAATTCATTTTTATATGTAATACTTTTATCTTCTTTATAAATAAACATTAATTTTGAGTTCTTATCTGTTCTTCCTTTATCAAAGGATAACGAATAAGTACATTACTATCTAAATTTTCTTTGTGCATATCAACTGCTGTTATTTGATGATTATCATATGTTGTATAATAATAAATTCCCTTATTTACATTACAGCAAGATGTATAAATTGTTATTTCAAATTTATCATCACCTAAATCACAGCATCCTCTTTGTTGATCAACGCTACCTAAAATGTGAAAAAATTGACTAACACTTGATTTTTCATCTTCTTTAGAAAAAGAATTTAATTTAGTATACGCTACTCTTATGAATCTTGATTGCGATGATAAATCACCTGGTAGACCTATTGCTCCCATTCCTCTACTATATAAACTTAGATCTAATTCTTTACTAAATTTATTCTCTGGAGATTTAGGTGATAAATACATATAATTATTTAAGGCAAACATTTGCTTATCAAAAGATGGATTATTAGTTAATACCCCTACTGGATTATCATATATTTTTATTCCATCAATAACAGACTCTACAGTTATTGATTGTGTGCTATCGGAAATAATCCAATGTAAGCTAGCTAATGGTAATTTATCACTAAATGGAGTATTTAACACATTCATTTTTTCAATCAAATTTCTAGCTTCATTTACATTTGAACATTGGCTTAAAATCCATGGTATCAGTTCAAATTGAGCAACATTATCTTTTCCTTCCTGTTTTTCTTTATAATGAGCATTTCCAACAAAATTTAAACCTGCTATTGCTAACCCTTTTTCGTTTATTGCATCGTAATATAATGGATATTCTTCAGTAACAAATGCCATTCCAATTATCGCATAATGACTCTTAATGTCATCTACTTCTCTAAATTTAAATTCAAAGTTTCTTGGTGTTATTGTTACTTCATCTCCATATGAAAATTCATAATCCAATGTTCTTCCAAAATAAAAATCTTTCGTTTTATAAGTTGCTGCTGTACACATATTCTTTCCCTTCTTTCTAATACTATTTCTTATCTTTTATATAACTCTCTTTCAAATTACTATTTTTCAATCAAATCACTAAATTGTAATTTTCAAATTAGTCTTTGCAAATAACCTTTGAACCTTCACCATCAATTACAATTCCCTGACGGTTGTTAATTGGGCATAGATTCAAATCCGAAAACTCAGTCATTATTTTCTCGGTAACTTTCTTAAATGGTGCTGTAAGATAATGCGGAAGAACATAGAAATCAATCA
>OGXT01001246.1_pt1 | contig 25946 bp, 41 predicted proteins | sample 1576361 | NCBI WGS metagenome assembly OGXT01 (sample SAMEA3541514, study PRJEB24748) | human gut metagenome | biome: human gut; feature: human-associated habitat; material: faeces | place: China | collected 2012 | reverse complement strand
GAGAGCACCTGCCTTACAAGCAGGGGGTCACAGGTTCGAGCCCTGTAGGTCCCATCAAGGCGAAAAGCCTGAGGAAGCCGGCGTGGCGGAACTGGCAGACGCGCAGGACTTAAAATCCTGTGGTAGCAATATCGTACCGGTTCGATTCCGGTCGCCGGCATAGACAAGCAACTTAGGTTGCTTGTTTTTTTATATAGAAAATTAAAGTAAAGAAATGTATGGGTGGTTATATGAATAATAAATGGTTAAGTATAATTCTCTTTTCCGGGATATTTAGTTTAATAGGTTTTATATTTTTTCTAATAGGGCTATTAATGTTTAGGCACATAAATAAAAAAGAAAAAAGATGTATTTTAAAAACATATGGTATTGTAAAGGACGTTGTTAAACATAAAAGTTATAATAGTGATAGTGTTAAAGGTTCAGGTTATTATCCTGTATTTGAATATCATGTAGGTGATGTTACAATTACAAAAGAATCAGCTTATGGTAGTGGTAAACCAAGATATAAAAAAGGGCAGAACGTGGAAATATATTATAATCCACAAAAATGTAGTGAATATTATATAAAAGATGATAAGTTACCCCATATTTTAGCAAAAGTGTTTACCATAGTCGGAGCATTTTTAATAGGTATTGCTTTAGTATCTACAGTTTTAATATTTATACTTTACAAGTAAATTATTTAATGTGCCATAGAAAGATGATATAAAACATAAGGTTATATGAATTAAATTAAGATATTAAAAATTAGGTTGGCACGCAGATAAATTAGTAAAAATGATTCATAGAGTACGCAGATAAATAGCAGATAAATACATAGATAAATTAAAAAATGTGTTGACAGTAAAATATTGTTACGCTATACTATTTTAGTATGGCGTGTAATGCGTAGGTTTAATGCTCAGCCATTAGCCCCGGTGAAGCATTTAACATATATTTATTTAATAAGAATGAAGAATATTTCAGGAGGTAAACCAATGAAAACATATATGGCAAGTCCATCAACAATTGAAAGAAAATGGTATGTAGTTGATGCTACAGGACATACATTAGGTCGTTTATCATCAGAAATCGCTAAAGTATTAAGAGGTAAGAACAAACCACAGTTCACACCACACATTGATACTGGTGATTATGTAATAGTTATAAATGCAGAAAAGATTGCAGTAACAGGTAAGAAATTAGAACAGAAGATGTACTACCATCATTCAGATTATGTAGGAGGAATGAAGGAAGTTACTCTTAAGGAAAAATTAGAAAAGAAACCTGAAACAGTTATTGAACTCGCAGTTAAAGGCATGCTTCCAAAGGGACCTTTAGGAAGAGAAATGTACAAAAAACTTTATGTTTACGCTGGAAATGAGCATCCACATGCAGCTCAGAAGCCAGAAGTATTAACATTTTAGTGACTGAAAGGAGGAAATAAACAATGGCAGTAGAAAAGTATTATGGAACAGGTAGAAGAAAGAGCAGTGTTGCTAGAGTATATTTAATGCCTGGTAAAGGAAATATCACAATCAACAAGAGAAGTATCGATGAATACTTCGGTTTAGATACATTAAAAGTTATCGTACGTCAGCCATTAAACGCTATTGATGCTTTAGATAAGTTTGACGTAATCGTAAGTGTACACGGTGGTGGATACACAGGACAGGCTGGTGCCATCAGACACGGTATCTCAAGAGCTTTATTAGAAGTTGATTCAGATGCTTACAGACCAATTCTTAAGAAAGCTGGATTCTTAACAAGAGATCCAAGAATGAAAGAAAGAAAGAAACCAGGTCTCAAAGCAGCTCGTAGAGCACCACAGTTCTCAAAGAGATAATTCAATATTATTGATGAACAAAGAAAACCCAAGGAAAATCAACATTCCCCGGGTTTTTCTTTTTGTCAAATTCTAGGAAATTTTATCTATTAGTAACACAATAGTAACACAATAGTAACACTATATTTTATTGATTGCGTCAAGTTTGAATGGAAGTTCAATGTGTGTATAAACTGTCTCAGTCACACCTTGCCCTTTGTGGCCAACAATCTTTTTGATGATTCGTTCATCAACACCTGCTTCAGTCAGAAGAGATACACACGTATGCCTTGTGTCGTGTGGTCTATGTTGGAGCTTCAACTGCTCCATCAAGGGTGTCCAATAACTGTCATAGTAATTTCTATACAAGAAATGCTTGTCATCAGGAGTGCAAATAAGATATTCACAATCCCTATTAATCCAATATTGAAAAAATTGAACAACCTTTTCAGCTATTGGAACCTCTCTGATTCCTGATTCTGTCTTTGATTCTCGAACGTAGAACCATCTTTCATCAAGATGAACATCTTCTTTTTTTAAGTCAAGCAGTTCACTGATTCTGACACCTGTATAAATAAGCATCAGAACCACGGAATAATATGTGTTAGAATCTTTAACTTTCCATACCATATCGACTTGCTTACGACTAAATGGCTTTCTATTATATGCATTAGGATTTCCGGCTTTAGTGATATCAACATATCTGACCATATCCCTTTTGTCTGCTGTGACAATTTCATGCATCACAGCATAGTCATACATCAGACCGAACATGATTTTCATTTTTTTTAACGTTGGTGTGTTTTTTCCGGATTCATCAACAACCTGTTGCAAATGGTCAAGTTTGATCTCCACAAATTTCATATCATGTAATTTTGCACATGTTCTGAATGACGCTTTATATCCTTTAATATTAGATTCAGATACTTTTGGAAAATGTAGCTCAGACCACTTTTCAAATACTTCAGCAAATGTGATAGTGTTATGGTGCAAATCATAAGGGTCTTTATTGTATTCAACAAGTGCAATCATTGCTTCTTTTCGTGTCTCATAATATCCGATAAACTCATAAACCGGATAAGATTTTTGCTTCTCTTCATCAAATGTCCATCCTGTAGTTTTTCTCGCAGCCCAAGGCTTCCTTCTGTTCCCAGATAGCTTATAAACGCTTCCAAATCCATTCGGCAAACGCATAAATAACACATCCTTTCTTAAAAAATTAAAATTGGGTATAAAAAAGACACCTAGACATTGTAAAGGTGTCAAAAATGTGATAATATATAAATGCTTTCAGAAGTGGTATATTTATCACTTGCGAGCCGGTTCTTGCATTGCCGGCTCTTTTTTTGACTATTTGTCTAATTTATAAATTTATACATTTATTGAATTTCTTCAACTTCTCCAGTGCTAATATTTACGATTTCATCAGATAAGACCATACCGGAGAATAGCGCATTGGCGTCGTGTTCTTCGCCTTTTACATATTCAAAAGTAGTGACTGAAAGTGAATCCTCTGTGATCACGGATACTTTTGTGGTTGTTTTTAATGAAAAGTCGATAATTGCGTGAATTTCATCATCTGAACTGAACATTTTTTTGTAGTAGTCAATAACGTAGTCATTAATATCTACGCTATCAGATGTCTTAGCAAGTCGCCAATTTCCTGTAACATCATTTCGGACACTATCAGAAAAAATAATGTTAACATTATCAATATCATAGGACCCTGATGCGACTTTTGTATTGTCTGATTTTGTTGCCTTTTCTTTCTTGACTTGTGTAGTGCTTTCAGAAGCAGTCTTGCTCGAAGTATCAGAATCTTCAGAAAAAAGTGAGCTTAAAATCGGAACCACAATAAAGAAGAATATTAGTAGACCAATCACTAGTTTCTTATTGTTTTTTATTTTTTTCATAAAATCCTCCTTTTAGTTAAATTTTCCAAATAAAAATCTGAAAAATTAATGTATAATAAAAATAAAAAATATATAAGGTGAGTAGATGGAATTACTGATTTGGCAAATGCGAACAAAAAAGGGCTACTCATGCAGAAAACTAGCAGACAAAAGCGGGCTGTCTAAATCGACAATAAACAATATCGAGAACGAAAGGACATCGCCAACTCTTGAACAATTAGAAACAATCGCATCAGCTCTAGATTGTCGCATTATTGATTTATTTAAAGAATAAAAAGTTAAATCTTAAAAATTCCATCAAATTCCTTATTTTTTGTCCAAGATTATGGACATTTCAAAAAAATATAAAAAAATTATAAATTTACGAAAGAATTGAACCTTTTGTCTGATATAATTTCAATATCAAACGAAAAGGGGGTTAAACACAAATGACAATGAAGGAAAAAATCATTGAAAAAATCAAAACAGTAGATGAAGATAAGCATTTAAAAAAACTTAAATACATATATACGCTACTGTGTGAATTATTTCAATAAGATTTAACAAGAAGCTGGAGAAGTATTAATCTTCTCCGGCTTTTTCATCATCAGATAGCCCGCATAGCTCTCTAGCCTTTCGCTCTAAGAACTCCCATTCTTCAACAGTTAAGTTAGATAGCATTGATATGAAGCGATTTTTAAAGGAATCACTTTCTTCATCAAGAAGCTGCTTCGTTAATCTTGCTAAGTCTGTGTTTCTGTCAACAGTGACGAACATATCACCATTCCCTGAAAGTAGCCATTCCTCATTAACATTAAACTCTCTACAGATTGAATAAATAACTGCAGAACTCGGAACATTATCACCTGTTTCATATTTGGCGATGGTAGTTCGCTTGCTTCCAATTCTGTCGGCGAGTTCTTGCTGTGTTAAGTCTAAATATCTTCTTAACCGTTTTAAACGTTCATTCATCTTTACATTCACCACCTTTCCTTAAATATAGAATACAACTTAAATAACTAAAAGTCAATAAAAAATGTGATTAAATGACAAAAAGTGAATAAATAACAAAAAATTATTTGACAAATGTGATTTAAGGTAGTAAGATTGTGACATAAGGACAAACGAAAGGAGAAAAAAAGACATGATGCAAGAAAAAGAAAAAAAGATATTAGAAAATTTTGCTTTGATAATTCCCAAATTAACAGAAAGCAACAAAAGCTACTTATTAGGATTGGGCGAAGGAATGGCTATGAAGGTTAATAAAGAGGAGAAGGAGAATGAAAAAAAATAAACATTCAATATCAGTCAATGAAGCTGCGATTATCATAGGAGCATCACCCCAATTCGTAAGAATTGCAATGCAAAGGCAGATCCTTGATATTGGAGTAGCAATGATGATGCCGGGCTCGAAGGAATACACATACAACATATCAGCAAATCGCTTAGCTGAATATTCCGGAAAAAATATAGAAGAAGAATTAGAAAAAATAAGAAGTGAAGAATTTGATTTAGCAACATACTAAGAAAGGAGATGCAAAATGAAAAAAATAGGAAAGTCAAAGATATACATAGAGATTACAGACACGAAAAAGATAAATGCAAGAATGGGAGATTTACATATCATCAAAGATATAGCGATAGGACTGCTGTTAATTCCATTTCTTAAAAATCTACTTGCAGCAGCAGTCATAGCATATCTATTAGTGTTAATCGACTGTGAGATTTATGCCAAATAAAAAAACGCCCCTTACCCGGACGCTTTTTCAAAAAAATACCGAACATGCGAAAATTCGGTTGAAATATTAAATTTCTTAAAGAAAGTATAACATTTTTCAGCCGTAAAGTCAATCAAAAACGCCGATATCAAGGGCGTTTGGCACTTGTTCAAACTATTAACTTTAGAACATCTGAAAAGGAGGCTGATAAATATTTACTATATTACAAAAACGATAGAGGGTGATGTGATCCGTATTCGAAAACACTACGGAAAGAGAGCACCAAATCCAAACAGAACAGAAAAAGCAGAACTGACTACAGAAGAAATGGAAAAAGTTAATCAAAGGAATGCTGAGAAGAGATTAACTGCATTGATTAACTGCAATTTCTGTGAAGGAGATCATCACATAGTGCTGACATATAGGAGAGACAATAGGCCGGTGGTTAATGAAGCCAGAAAAAATATCAAGAAATTCTTGAGACAACTGAGAAAAGCATACAGAAGAGAAGGAACAGTTCTCAAGTACATCATGGTAACAGAATACGAAAACAAGGCCATACATCATCATATCATCATTAACGATTTGATATGCGGGAATACATTAAGAGAGGTTCGAAAGCTGTGGAGCAGACACGGCGGAACGAATGACAAACCTTTGTACAGTATGGAATTTAGTGATTTGGCTACATATTTCATAAAAGAAACATCAAAAACGTTCAGAAAACACGAAGGCAACGCAAGGCAGAGATACAGTTGCAGCAGGAATTTGATTAAGCCGGTAACGACTACAGAAGTTATAAGAGCAGCAGCTAAGTGGCTACGAGAACCTAGGACGCCAAAAGGCTACTTTATTCCACGTGACTCTATTTATAACGGAACAGACTGGGCAGGAAGACCGTATCAGGAATACATATTGATACGACTGTCTAATAAGGAACCGCCGAACAGCTGGAGCAAAGAGGATAAAGACAGATGGTACAAAAAAGAATAAGGAGGAAAGAAATTGGAAGAAAAATTTAAAGCAAAGAACGTTGAAAGCATCACGTTCACAGTTAACTACAGCGACGGAACGAAAAAGGAAGTCGAAGAGGGAGTGATGTTCGAATTTATTGGTCAGGCGATTAACATATACGTCGGAACACATAGAGCAGCAGCCTTAAGAGCACTTCCGAACGCATTAGATACAGCAATAAAGGAATTGGGATTGAAGATGGAGGGGAAGATAAAAGTAAATGTTTAGAGGAAAGTCGGTAATAACGCAAGAATACATATATGGATATTTATGTGTCGCGAGAGATAACAAAGGGAATGAGCAGACACAAATATTAGTCCCGGACAATTTCATTGGATATAACAAGATGTATGTCGTCGAAAAAGATACGGTTGAAGAAGAATTGAGAATGCGAGACATAAATGGAAAAAGAATATATGAAGGCGATAAAATTGCAATCGAAATTGGAAAAGAGGGAGTTGTACCGGTGCAACAGCGTAGAACCTGCGTGGGGCAGGCAGTAATGCACAAAGGATGCGAATGCATCAAGGTTAAACAGACAAATGGAAGCATATATATCCAGCTACACATGGCTAAAAAAATTGAAATTATTGAAAGCCACGGCGACGAGGATAAATGGAAAGAGGTGAACGTATGAAAGAAATCATCAATAGAAAAATGTATAAGAAAATAAAGACAATGGACAGAACCGAGATGGCGGAATATCTAACTAATTTGTATCAGGAAGGCATTAATGCAGGAAGGAAAAGAATGGTGACGCCGGAGCAGATTAATGAGGAAATTAAGAAAGTCAAAGGAATTGGCGAAGTAAAAAGACAAGCAATAATGGAAAAAATAACACAATTATATGAATAAAGTCAAAGTCAAGGAGGAAATCAAGATGGAAAAGAAATTTGGAATATTTAACTCAGTTGAAGAGTTGAACAGAGCAGCAGCAGGACAGTTAAAAGAAGGAGACATTGAAGCACTAAAGGAATTAGCAAAAGAAAATGGGATAGATGCAGACGATGTTGAAGACTATGTAGACGGATATACAGATGAATTGGCGACGCTTCAGATGGCAGTATTCGGAAAAATTAAGATTGAAGAAGAGGACATAAAAAAGAATAAGTCAAACATTGAACAGATGGCTATGAATGTTATATCAACTATATTAAAGACGATATGTACAGAGCAGAGCATGGCTGTTGAAGTGATGAAAAAAGAGGATGGAATACAGAATATATATAGTGCTATGCGAAGCAAAGCTGAGAAGCATAAGCAAGGCAATGTGGGACTATCGTGTGGAACAGATAGACAGCTGCAAGATATCATTAGAAGCTATTATACAAAGTCAAAAGAAGAATTTGAAAAGACTTTAGATAGTCTGTACGACTAAAAAGGGGGCAAAAAGATGAAGTCAAAGGAATTAAAAGAATTAAAAGTCTTAAATATGACAGATAAACAGATTGATAAATTTAATAAGATGAACGGAGCAGGAAGAAGAAAGACGAATATTCGGACAAAAAGCAGCAGTTGGGTGTACAAGTACGATTCAGCAATTGTAGCAGCAGTCGAAAAAGGAATTTTGAAGATTGCAATCTTCAAAAGAGAAGATATTGAAAAAAATAAGAAAGAGCCGGTAGCAACGATGTTTATCGACAGAGAAGATAAGGAATGGAAGACGTATATATATGACGAAGATAAATGGTCAAATGCTACGATATTCAATTTAGTGTGTCGCAAAGTATCATTTAATGCGTATGACGAAGAATATACATACACAGATGAATTAACAAATAAGGTCGTGAAAGAATATTTGAATGAAGCAGGAAGTGTTAAAAAAGTAATATATAACTGGCAAAATTACAAAGGAAATAAAAAGAGAATGACAGAGATACAGCAGATTGACAGCTTCATGGAGAGTGTTCCGGAAGTCCCAAGGGACTTTGAAAAATATGTGTGGAACACAGTGTTCAGAAATGAAGCAACATTTATATTCATGAAAGCTGGAAAAGTGGATGAAGGGTACTGTACACACTGCAGACAAATGGTGCCGATTCCGTCAAAAAAACCAAAACATAATGAAAAAGGAAAATGCAAGAAATGTGGAACAGTAGTCACATACAAGGGATGGAATAAGCAGGAAAGCATAAATACTTCACGAAGAATAAGTCTAGTTCAAAGATGCAACGAAGAGGAATATGTACTAAGAATATTTGAAGCGAGCGAACGTTACAGAGATAGAAATTGGAACAAATCAGACAGACATATTGGCGAAATATACAGATACAGACTGAACAGATGGTTTGACAAAGTAGAAGTATTTGAACATGGAGAGTTCAGGAGAACAGGAGTCATAAGATGGTGTCATGAAATTCCGAAGGGGATGGGATACTGGTACGGACCATCAAGCGAAGGAATTCCGTATACAAAAAATCTAAAGAGAATATTGAAAAACTCGCCTATTCCGGAATCTCAATATATTCCAATTGCGGAAATTTTGAAAAATGCAGACGAAAAGCAATATATTGAACTTGATAAAGTACTGCAAAAATGCAACAAATATCCGGACGTTGTAGAAAAGCTAGGAAAAATAAAAATGTACAGAATTTGTAATCAGATTTGTAAAGAATATAACTTTCCGGATGAACTTAATCAATATGGAAGTAAGCTGAAAGAGATATTGGATTTGCCAATGGAATACATAAAGCAGGCAATACAAATGAACGCAGACAGAAAAGATATCATGATTATGCAAGCAGCAGTCGTAGCACAAAAAGATATAGCAATGAAGAATATCTCAATAGAGCAGATTGATAAGGTAAGAGAATACTTTAAATATACAGACAGAAGCAGTCTGATAATACTATTTGGAAAAGGAAATTTAACAAAGACATTAAATTATCTGGACAGGCTAGCGAGAGAAACAGAACAGCCGGATAAAATAGCAATCGGACGTGATTACAGAGATTATTTAGAACAGCTAGAAAAGTTACAAATTCCGGCAACAAAGAAAAATAAATTCCCACAGAATTTCTACGAAGCACACGAAGAATTAACAGAAATAATAGAAGAGAAGGCAGAAGCAGTACGAAAGTTAGATATAAAGCGAAAGAATAAGGAATTGAAAAAATTGGTAAAAAAATTAGAAAAACTATACACATTAAATTCAGAGGAGTACGAAATAGTCTGGCCGAAGTCAAAGAAAGACTTCGTCGTTGAAGGTCAACTTCAGCATAACTGTGTTGGCGGATACTTTGACAGAGTAGTTGAAGAGAGCACAGTTGTATTTTTCTTGAGAAAAAAAGAAGAAATGAAAAAGCCATTCTGCACAGTAGAATTTATGAGAGGACGATGTATTCAATGCAGAACGGCGTACAACAAAGAAGCACCAGCTGAGGTTATGAATGAAATGAAGAAAATAACTAAAAATTACATGAAAAATATTAAACAATTTGAAAAAACAAACTGTAACGAAGTACTAAGTATGCTGGCTTAAAAGCAGCAGTTAACAAAGAAAAGGAGAGAAGAATGCAGGAATTGACAACGATAGATACATATAGAGAATTTAAATCAGCATTAGACATTGAATTAAAGAATCAGGCAGAAGGGTTTGTAAGAACAGGATATCTGCTAAAAAAAGCAAGAGACACAGAAATATTGAAGGAATCAGGCTACACATCCGTAGCTGAATTTGCAAAAGCCGAATATGGACTTAACAAAGATACAGTATCAAGATATATAGCAATCAACGACAGATATGCAGTTGACGGATATTCGGATAAGTTGCAAGAAAAATATCAAGGATATGGAATAGCGAAATTGCAGGAGATGTTGACGCTATCAGATGATGTAGTAGACATGCTGTCGCCTGAACTGAGCAGAAGAGAGATACAAGATGTTAAGAGAGAAATAGCAGAAGAAGAAAAGATAAGTGACATAGAAGTGATGATTGAGCAGCAGGAAGCAGACAGTCAGGATAAGACCATACTTCAGAGAGTAATGTATCAATACTTTTATGATAAGAGGGAAAAATTCATAGAATTGGCAGATGTCATTGAAGGAAAGATTGAAGGAGATACAGCAGTTAATAAGATATTAGATGCAATCATTCCAGCGGGAATAGGACCAATATTTGTGCGAATCAAGGGCGTGGGAAAGATGATGTTATCTTTCCATAACGCTGACAATGACATTGAAATGCTGAATGTGAGAAGCGGAGAACAGGAGACAGTTACATGGAACAGACTCATTGAAACAATTAAGTTACCGTTTCCGGCAACGAAGGAATCGTGGGAGCATCTGTATGACGAAGAATTCGAAAAGACTGAACCGATTAATCATGAACCGAAACAGGTTAATCAGACAGAACCTGAGCAGGTGAAGGAAGAACCGAAACAGACAGAAGTTAAAGAAACATTAACAGAGCATAAAGAAGCCGAAATGATTGAAATACCTGAAGTTGCACCGGTGCAACCTACACATTCGGCTGAGTGCAATACAGAAATAATCGATAACAAAGAACCAATGATGAATGAGCCTATAACACCTGATACAGAAGCAGAAGAATCAGATGCAGCAGTTGAAAAGGTAGAAGCAGAGATTGTATCTGATCCACGCAAGGAAGAAGTTAAAGGATTGGTCAGAGAATTAAGCGATAGCGTTAATGAAGAAAGATACTCAGAAACAATAAGCATTGCACATACGATTGCAAGCAAGGTAGCCCAAATTCTAGTGATTGAAAGAAACAAAGAGGACAGCAACTACTAAATATATATCACGAATCTAATTAACTATGTTTTGTTAGTCTGCTGCGATGCGCAGCAGACGGAAAGGAGAATACTTGAAATTCAGAGTACCCGGAGCACCACAAGGAAAGGCACGTGCAAGAACGTTCTGCGACAGAAGGACTCACAGAATGAAAAGCATAACACCCGAAAAGACGGTGCTATATGAAAATTTGATTAAAACATCATATATAGATGCAGCAGAAAAAGAAAAATTTAAAGGATATTTTAACAAAGAACCTGTACAGATTGGAATATTAGCCATTTATCCAATTCCTCCAAGCAAAAGTAAAAAAATGAAAAAAGAGATGGAATACGGACAGATATTGCCAACAAAAAAAACCTGATGCAGACAACATAGCAAAGGCTATATGTGATGCATTAAATGGAGTAGCATATGGCGATGATGCACAGATATGCAAGCTATGCGTGTCAAAAAGATATCAGGCGGTGGAAGGGTGTACACCATACACATTAGTTGAAGTGGAGGAATTTAAACAATGAGAAAAAAGAAGATATACGCAGTAAAGAAAGATGGAAGATATTTAGGAGACTTTAGTGCAGCAGTAATTGCGAAAAAAATAGGATGTAGCTTAAGTCTGATTAATACAGCATCAAGAAAAGGAAGTAAGATAAAAGGAATATATGAGATAAGAGAGGTAGCAGAACAAAAAGAGCCTGAACAGGCAGCAGTTAGAAAAAGAAGAATGATGATTGTCGGAAGTGAAGAAACGAAAAAAATTACAAGTGCAGGGAGAACATTTAAGCTGCCAATTTGGCATGAAGATTACGAAAATTAGGAGGAACAGAAGGATGAATAAAACATACTGTGACAAATGCGGAAAAGAATGCATAGATTCATTCTGGACAATTGATATAGTTGCTGAAGATGTGAAAAAAGAACAACCGGGGACAGTAACATTCAGTACGGCAATGTACAACACGAGCAGAGCAATGAGAAAATTTTCAGGCAAAGAGAAACAATATTGTGCCAAATGTATCGAAAAAATAGAGGAGTATATAGAAAACATATCTACAGAAACAATAAAAGAAAAAGATACAGAGAAATGTGAAAACAAAGCAGAAAGATATGCGGATTGTGACGAATTTGTTTGTTCGAAATGTGGCATTCATTTGATGGAATGGGTGGAAGTAAGAATTGATGAAGATTATGATGAAACACATTGCGAGTATGAATTTAATTGTGGGACAAAAATAAAGGTGGTGTAATGTGATACGTTATGACGACACAACAAAAAAGTGGTTAAAAAAACAATTACCTAACCAGCAAACAACAGTGATGCAATATAATTATTGCCATCTATATTACAAGCCATCGTTAGGACATAAATGTGCGAAAAAAATTAGTAGAGGAATTAATTGGTATAGAACAAATACAAAGGCAGGTGATTAGAATGAGATTAATAGATGCAGATGAAGTGATTAATATACTTAAAGAAACTGGAATAATACAAGATAATGAACTGGGACATTGTGTAATTGCTGAAATTAATAGAATACCAACAGCCTACGATGTTGATAAGGTTGTACAGAAATTAAATGAACAACAAAATAACAAAGGATTTGGAGGCACGTTACAAGAAATGTTTTACGATTCAGGTTTAGATGTTGCAATCAAGATAGTAAAGGCAGGTGGAACGAATGATTAAGATATTAATTATAGCAATAGTAATCATAGTGATAGCAGCAGTATATTCACTATGTATTATGAGCTCCAGAGACGACAGGAGAAGGGAAAGAGACGCAAGAAGCTGGGACGAGGATTAAAAAAGATGATAACTAAAGAAGACGTTAACAGAATCATGAGCATATCAGAAAATTATCAACTTAGAGATGCATTGATGAATGCCTTGTTTGAAGAAAAGAAAAAGAATAGTATTTTCGAACAATTTTTGAAATTAGAAAATGATTTGTCATACGAATGGTTTACGGATTACTTTCAAGAAAATCAGTCAAATAGAAAAGACTTGATGCAAGATTACACGCCAAACTGCATCTGCAAATTAATAAGTCAAATAGTTAATTCTAATTCAGTATACGACGAATGCTGCGGAATTGGAGGATTAACGTTAAGCGTATGGAATGAAAATAAGGATGCTAGATTTTATCTTGAAGAAATATCTGATGTATCTATAGCAATGTTATTATTTAATTTGGCGATAAGAAATATGAATGCATATGTGAGACAATGTGATATTTTAAAAAATGAAACAATTCAATGCTTTAAGGTAACAAGTGGTGAAAAATTTAGCAAAGTGGAAACGTGTGAAGAGATTAACTTTTCAGTCGATTTAATAATATCAAATCCTCCATACTCACTTAAATTTGAGGATGTTGAAGAAAGTAAATGGAATTGGGATAACAGGTTTATGGGCTGGCCAATGATTCCGAAAGCTAAAGCAGACTACGCATTTATATTACATGGCTTGTCAAAGCTAAATGACGACGGAACAGGGATTTACATACTTCCTCACGGTGTTCTTTTTAGGGGAGCAAATGAAGAAAAGATTAGAAAGCAATTAATCGAAAAAAATCTAATTGATGCGATTATTGGACTTCCGGAAAAACTGTTCTTTAACACTCAAATACCTGTTATATTGCTGATTATTAAAAAAAATAAGCAGTATGAAGATTTTCTCTTTATCGATGCATCAAAAGATTTTGAGAAAAAAGGAAAACATAATGATTTAAAAAATGAAACAATCAGTAAGATTGTCAATACTTACAGAGAAAGAAAAAACGTTGATAGGTTCTCGAATGTAACCACACTTGAAGAAATTCAAATGAATGATTATAACTTGAACATTCCGAGATATGTTGATACGGCAGAGGCAGAACCACCGGTTGATTTAGGAAGTCAGATAAGAGAACTTAACGAAATTGAGAGAGAAAGCAAGAAAAGCTCTAAAGAGATTTGTGAAATGTTGAAAGACTTAGTAGGACCGGCAGAATATGAACAGCACAAATGGGAATTAATGAAATATCTGAACAGAAAAGATGAAGATATGTCACTAATGGCGATGGACATATGGCAGGCTATTGATTTAACGAAAGATGAATTGCTAAATCAAGAAGAAGTTAATCTGACAGACATAGCAGATATTGAAAGAAGTAAAAAAGGAAAGATATATCCTGCAGGTTGTACGTTAATTCAAGTGAGTGCGACCAGAGGACAGATGCAGCTGCTTGAAAAAGAGGGCGCTGTTGAAAGTAAATTTGCGGTAATCATGCCGAAGGATATTAATAAAGAATATTTGTTCGAGGTGTTAACAATGACAATGCCGAGCTTTTTGGCGAGGTATCAGACAGGGTTAAACATAAAACCTGAAATATTTAATTTCCTTAAACTTCAAATTCATAGGGATAGAAAAATACAACAATTTGTAGTTGATGTAATGAGACAGATGTCGAATAGCATTAATAGAGTTGAAAGAGAGGTTGAAGATTTTAAGAATATAAAAAAATATCATTTAGATGGAATGTTCCCAAGCTAGGAGGAGAAGATATGGACAAGCAGCAGTTGAAAGACTATAAGAGACTAAGAGAAGAAATTGAATGCGAGCAGGAAAGATTAGAGATGATGGAATTAAAAATCTTAGGGCTTTCGGCTAGCAACAATTCAGGAATGCCAAGGGCAAGCAGTAGCGAGTATGATAAGATAGCGACGAATATAGTGAGAAAGACAGATATTGAGAATAACTTAGCACGTTTGCTAAAAAAAGAAAAAGAAGAAAGAAACAAAATTGAAAAAGAGATAGATGAACGATTAGAATATCCAGACGAGCGAATGTTGATAAGATTAAGATACATAGACTGCATGAGCTGGAGAGAGATAAGTGAACTTATGTATGCTAAGCGTAGAGACTACTACGAAGAGGAAGATAAGTACAAAAGAAGAGTCTACAGAATACATGGCAAGGCGCTGATTAAATTAGCGAAGTAAAGCGAAGTAAAGGGGAGTAAATGTCATTGATTCGGAGCTTTTATCTGTGATAATGTTAAGATATCAATCTTGATAAATCGATTGAGTACCTCCTTTGACATGAGTATATAAGAACAGCTAGAAAATGGTTCGGCGAATAGCCGGGCCATTTTTGTCTGTGAAAGGAATTAAACATGCTAAAAAGCTGCCAGTACTGTGGAAAGATTCATGCAAGAACATTTGACTGCGGAAAAAAGCCACAGCGAAAGAAAAAATATACAGATAAGGATTCAATTAGAAGCACATACAGATGGAAGCTGAAAGCAAAAGAAGCAAAAGAAAGAGATTTATTTTTATGTCGAATCTGTTTGGAAGAAGGAAGAATCACACAAGAAGGACTTGAAGCACATCATATTTGCCCACTTGAAGAGGACAAGGATAGAGCGTTTGATTTAGAGAACATTCTTACTGTATGTAAAAGACATCACGAAGACTGCGAAAAAGGTAAAATATCAAGGGAATATCAAGTGAATTTGGCAAAAACAGAGCCAAACATACCCCCGGGGATAGCAACTTCCAAAAAATAAAAGACCGGCTACACCGACCGCCCCCCTTTAAATATAAAATATTCCCACATCAGATTTCGAAAAGAGGTGAGAACGATGCCAACACCACCAAAACCACATATTGTATTAATAAATGAAGGCAAATCTCACAGGACTAAAGCTGAGTTAAAACAGCGAGAAGAGGCGGAAAAGGCATTAGTAACCGGTGAGAAATTAAAAGAAAGAAAAGAAGTTAAAGAAAATCCTGTTGCCCACAAAGAATTCAAAAGAATCTCAAAATTATTAAAAAATATTGAGAAAAATGATGCGCTTTATGAGCCAATCATTAACAGATATTGCCAACTTCAAGCTGAATGTAAAGACTTTGAAGAAAAAAGAGAGCAGGTATTCAAGTCAATGCTAGACTTGGAATCAAGTAAAGAAGATTTTGAAAAAAACGACGACATCAAGTCATACTATAAAATGATACTTGATATGCAAAAAAACATGGTTAATATTGATAAGCAGGTTCAATCAAAGAGAATAATGCTCTTAAATATTGAAAAAGAAAATATCATGACAATAGCATCAGCGCTTAGAAGTATTCCTAAGAAGGTCGATGAAGAAGCAACAGACCCACTAAAGGGGTTGAATAAGTATGGCTGATATTAGAAGCAGTAAAGCATATGCATACGCTATGTGGTGCATTAAAGATGCCGGAAAGTATGCTCCCAAATATGTAAAAATTCAGGCTCAAAAGTGGATAGACATTGTTGACGGAAAAGATGATGAAGCATATACAGATGATGAAGAATATGAGAGAGTTGAGAAAATCCTAACTCTTATCATACATCCTGACTTGCATATGCAGTTGATAGACTGCATTGAATACTACGCAGCATTTTTAATTGTAGCAATTTTTTGTACCAAATTAAAAAATGATGAAGGGTTAGATATTAGATATTATCAAACCGGATTGCTGGAAATCGCTAGAAAGAATTTCAAAACATTCTATTCAGCGGTTATTTTTATAATTTTAATGATAACAGAGCCACCGAACAGTAGATTCTTTTCGGTGGCTCCTGATTTATTGAAATCTTCAGAACTTAAAAAAGCCATGAAGAAGTTAATAAAAGGAAGTCCGGCGTTAATCAATGAATTCAAGATATTAAGAAGCGAAATTCGCTATAACAGGACAGAAAATGAGTATATGCCATTAGCATATTCTAAAGACAACATGGATGCATTGCTTGCTAATGCATTCTTAGCCGATGAAGCAGGAAACATGGATGAATATCCGGTTGAAGCAATGCGCTCTTCACAGATAACCCTGCTCAACAAGACTGGAATCATTATTTCCACGCAATATCCAAATGACAACAATGTCATGATAGACGAGATTGACGTAGCTAAGAGGACATTAGACGGATTGATGGAGGATAAACGCTACTTTGCGCTGCTTTATGAGCCTGACGATGAATTTTTGAAAGATGATAAATGGAAAGATGAAGACTTAGTTATATATCAGAGTAATCCGGTGGCCGTGTGGAACACGGTCATTTTTGCTGACATTAAGAAAAAAAGAGCATTAGCGATTCAATATCCAAACAAAAGAGAGAACTACTTATGCAAACACAACAACATTAAATACAAAGGACTTGGAACAGAAGGATACATTGACGTGCTCAAGGTTAAACCTTGCAGAATTGCAGAAGATATGGATTGGTGGGCTGAAAGAAATGTATGGATAGGATTGGATTTATCACAAACAGAAGATAACACAGCAGTAGCAATGGTAACGGAAGACGAAGGAATCATATACGCAAAAATATGGGGATTCATTCCGGGAGAAAAAAAGGATATTAAGTCAGAAAAGGAAGGAATCGACTATGAAAGATTGATTGAGAATGGCGAAGTGATAGCCTGCGGAGAAGAAGTGATTGACTATTCAGAAGTCGAAAGATTGATATTGAATTTAGAAAAAGACTATAAAGTCAAAGTTATACAGATTGGATATGATAGATATAATGCGATATCTTCAGTAAACAAATTTGAAGCAGCAGAATACGAATGCGTTGAGATTAAACAGCACAGCTCAGTTCTACACAGGCCAACAAAGTGGCTGAAAGAATTGATACTTTCACAAAAGTTCAAATACATGGATGCCGTTTATAACTTGCTTGAGAACAACTTCTCAAATGCAAGATGTACGGAAGATACGAATTTAAACAAATATGTTAATAAAAAACGTTCTTCAGGAAAAGTCGATATGGTAGTTGCGTTAATTAATGCACTATATATGCTTCAATTAGAACTTGAAAATAGAGAAACAGATTTTGAAATACAGATTATTTAGAAAAAGGAGAAACAATGAAATTTTGGAAGAAAAAACAGGAAACAAGGGCAGAAACACAGGAAGAAGCAGCAGTTAGCGACTTAATTCAAGCGTTAATCGGAAAAGATGAAATCACTAAGGCAATGGCGTTAGAAATAGCGACAGTATCAGCATCAATTAATCTTATTGCTAACATTATATCAAGTCTGCCAGTACGATTATACAAAAAAGAAAATGACCAGACAGAAGTTATTGAGGACGATAGCAGAGTAAAGATATTGAATGTTGATACAGGCGACACATTGACATCAACGCAATTTTGGAAAGCGTTAATTGAAGATTACTATCTCGACAGAGGCGGATATGCTTATATTAACAGAATTGGAACACACGTAAATTCAATTCACTATGTGAGTCAGGAATACGTAAGCATTATCAAGAATACAGATCCGATTTTCAAGGATTACGACATTTATGTTAATGAGAGAAGATATCATCCACATGAATTTTTGAAGATATTGAAAAAAAGCAAGGATGGATGTATTTCAAAGTCAATCGTTGAAGAGAATCAACTTCAATTGGCAATTGCTTATAACTCAATGATGTTTGAGAACACGCTCGTAAAAAAAGGTGGAAACAAGAAAGGATTTTTGCAGTCAGCAAAGAAGATAAGCAGAGAAGCAATTGAATATTTAAAGGATGGCTTTAGAAAGCTGTATGGGAACAACTCTGAGAACGTGGTCGTGTTGAATGATGGAGTAACGTTTAAAGAGAGTGCTAACACATCTGTTGAGATGCAGCTTAACGAAAATAAAGAAACAAATTCAAGAGAAATCACGAAGTTATTTGGAATCACTCCGGGAATGCTCAATGGAACAGCAAGCACTGTTGAGGTTGATAACGCTATTAAATTCGGAATTGCTCCGCTGCTAAAAGACATAGAAGCGTCATTGAACAGGGATTTACTTTTGGAAAGCGAAAAAGGAATATATTACTTTGCTTTTGACACGAGAGAAATTAACAGAGCGTCAATTAAAGAAAGATATGAAGCATATACGACAGCTTTAAAAGGTCACTTCTTACAGATTGACGAAATTAGAAATATGGAGAACATGGAACCACTTGGAATAGACTGGGTTGAATTAGGACTTAACAGTGTCCTATATAATCCAAAAACAAAGGAAATCTATACGCCAAATACAGATTCCCATCAGGATTTAAGTAAGAAAGGAGGAAAGATAGATGAGAATAGAAATTCGCTCGGATAACACAATGAAGATTAGCGGATATGTTAACGCAGTATGCAGAGACAGTCGGCCAATCGTGACATTAAGAGGAAAAGTCGTTGAGCAGATAGAAGAAGGAGTGTTCAGACGTGCGATTGAATGTGCAGAAGATATAGCACTTAGACTAAATCATTATGATAACAAAGACTATGCTCATACAAAAGATGGAACCTTGAAGCTGAATGAAGATTCAATTGGACTACGAGCAGAAGCAATCATATCTGATAAAGAACTGATTGACAAAGCGAAGAAGAAAGAATTTGTTGGATGGTCTTTTGGTGCATACATTACAAAAGATGAAATGGAAGAAAGAGCAGACAATATTCCACGTCGACACGTAAAAGAGATGGAATTAATAGAAGTATCGTTGGTAGACAGAAGAAAAAATCCGTGCTACACAGGTACAAGCGTGGAACAAAGAGCAGAAGAAGAGATAATCATCGAAGAACGCTCATTTGAAGACGCAAACGTCGAGTTTGAGACTAACACAAAAACAATAGACTATTCAAAGTTTGAAGAAAAAATTAAAAAATATAAAGGAGAATAAAAATGAAAAAGAAAACATTGGAATTTAGGGCAGAAAATCTTAAAGGATTAGCAGAACAGAGAGCATCTTATGTTGAAGAGATGCAGCAGATTGTTGACAAAGCAAAAGTAGAAGAAAGAGCGATTACAGAAGATGAAAAGAAAAAATTTGATGAACTTGATAAAAAAATCAAGAACATTGATGAAACAATCAAAGCAGAAGAAAGAGCAAGAGACTTATCTTTGAACGTGATTTCTACAAAGAAAAAGAAAAAAACAGAAGAGGAAGAAAAAAGAGCACAGGAAGCAGCAGAAGAAAGAGCATTCGTTGCGTTCATTAAAGGCCAGCCTATCGAAGAAAGAGCCGGAGAAATTCAGTTGATGCAGGGAAATAACGGTTCTATAGTTCCAACTCACATAGCAAACAGAATCATCAAAGCTGTAAAAGATATGGTTCCTTACATGACTATTTGTGATGTTATTAACACAAATGGAAAGTTAAGTGTTCCTGTATACTCAGAAGATGATACAAACGCTGTTAAGGCTGATTATGTTGACGAAGGAACTGAATTGGTAGATAACGTGGGTAAATTCACGACTATCGATTTAAATGGATATGTCGTTGGAGCATTAGCGCTCGTATCTAAGAAGTTAATAGCTAACACAGACATCAACGTGCTTGACTTTGTGATTCAGAGAGTAGCAGAAGCAATGGCCGAAAAGCTCGAAGAAGAATTTACTTCTGGAACTACTAAGATTAAAGGAATCATCAGCACAACAAAAGTTGTAAAAACAGCAGCTTCAACAGCAATCACTTATGATGAACTTATTAGCGTTAAGCATTCATTAAAGCAGAGATATAGAGATAAGGCAGAGTGGATTATGAATCCGGCAACATATACAGCGATTTGCAAATTGAAAGATGCAAACGGCCAGCCTTACTTCAAAGAAGACGAATACAAGATTCTAGGAAGACCTGTCCGCGAATCCGATTCAATGCCAACAATGGCAGCAGGTAAAAAGGCTATCATATTCGCAGAACCAACTGGATACACTATCAAAGCTACTACAAGCATTGAATTAACAGTATTAAGAGAAAAATTTGCAACTAAGAACATGCTTGGAGTGATGGCATTCGGAGAATATGATGCAGCTATCACAGACGGAAAGAAGATTGCAGCTTTACAGATGAAAGAAGCATAAGGAGGGCTAAATGAAAGTAAAAGCATTAACATCTTTTACTGGAGTCTTAAGCATGACTGCTAACGAGGTCAGAGAGATTAGTGATGAAGCTGTTCTTAAAGATCTCGTAGAAGCAGGCTTCGTTATTCCAGTTGAAAAAGAACCAGAACCGGAGACAACAACGCCGGAACCGGAGACAACAACACCGGAACCGGAGACAACAACACCGGAACCGGGCGAAGTTGCACCGGTGCAACAGAAAAAAGGAAGGAAAAAGAAAGATGAAGATTCCGGAACTGACAAATAATAACATCACTTCTTTTTTGAAGTTAGATAACTATGAGAATTTGGATGAATCAGAGCAGGAACTCATTAATCTTGTCAAGGAATCTGCTTTTTCGTACATACAAGAAGAGACAGGACTTAGCACAGAACAGATAGAAGACAAGGACGATTTGACAATCGCTTATCTGTCATTATGTCAGGATTTTTATGACAATAGAGCACTACAAATTGATAAGAATATAATTAACAATACTGTTGACACGATTTTGTCAAGACACAGAATCAATTTGATTTAAGGCGGTGATATTGTGAAGTTTAATCCGGGCAGATTAAAGGATAAAATCAAAATTCTTGAAAGAGTTGAGACGACTAACGGACTTGGCCAGACTGTTCAGGAATTAAGAACAGTAAGAAGTACATACGCAGAAGTGATAGATGTGCGAGGGAATAAGTTCTATGATGCTAAAAAAATAGAGCCTGAAATCACACACTTCGTATACATCCGATATTCAAAAAAGAGAATTGAGCAGGATATGTTGATAGAACATCACAACAAACGCTATGAAGTTAAGTCGTGTATAAATATGAAGAATGAGCAAATTCAGTTTGAAATTCAGTGCATTGAAAAAATCAGAAAGAGTGACGAAAATGGATGACTTTATTATATCCGGATTTGATGAACTTCAAGCAGATATGAAGAAAGCCATTGGATATTATCCGAATAAGGCTGAAAAAATGCTCGAAGGTGAAGGCCGAAAATTCAAAAAATTAGCCAAAGAAAACACAAATAAAATGGTTAAGACGAGAACCGGGAATCTTACTAAAGGCTACAGGACCACTAAGGCTACAGGATTCAGAGAAAACATGGAAGTTAACTTCATGGCAGAAAATAAGAAAAACCCACACTTTCATTTAATCGAGAATGGTCATGATGTGTACGCAGGTAAAAAAGGAAAAGCGGTCAAAGTTGGATATAAATCGGGCTATCATATGATACAGAGAACGAAAGAAGAATATAAAGAAATTCTTCCAAAGTCACTTGAAAAAATGCGAGACGAAATTTTAAAGGAGGCAGGGTTGTTATGATGATTAAAAGCGTGGACGTAAAAAAAGCAATTAATGAATTGCTGCATAACACTTTTCCAAATATAAGAATATATGGAAAAGAAGTAACGCAAGGTCACATAAGGCCTTGCTTTTTTACTGAATTTTATGAAAATTCAAGTCAAAAAAATAAGGTATATATCGAGCATACAGCGACTTGCTACATCACGTATCTACAAGAAAAAGAAGATGAATTAGAAGCACTTCAAATTTGGGATGAACTAAAAGAAAAAATTCAAGGAAAGCTGAAAGTAAAGGACAGATATTTGAATATTGAAGACACTGAATATCAATGGATAGGTAAAGATAGTAACATTTTACAGATTGAAATTAATTTGGAATATACAGATACAAAAACAATAACGGAAACACGTGAAAAAATGAAAACAATGAAATTAGGAGGATTGTAAAAATGGGAATGCCGAACGTATCAATTTCATTCAGCGAAACTGCTTCAACAGCAGAACAGCGAGGAGAAAGAGGAATTATAGCAATGATTCTTAAAGATAAAACTTATAAGAATCAGGCAAAAGAATATTTGACAGCAGCAGATATTCCGTCAAATATGCTCACTGCTAACAAAAAGCAGATTGAACTTGCACTTATGGGCTACGAGAATGCCCCAAAAAAAGTAGTAGTATACTTCATTGATCCGGACGCAGTAGCAGACTATAGCAAGGCGTTAAACTACTTTGAGGTTAATAAATTTAACTACATCGTAGCTCCATCCGTGGATACAGACAAAAAAACAGCCGACATTGTCAGCTTTGTCAAAAAATTAAGAGGAAACGGAAAAATGGTTAAGGCCATTCTTCCGAAGGTATCAGCAGACTATGAAGGGATTATTAACTATACTACAGAATCAGTAACAGCAGGAGATACGACGTACACAGCAGAACAGTTCTGCTCAAGAATTGCAGGAATAATCGCAGGAGATTGAAAACAGAATCCAAACAAGTAGGGAAAGTATCGAGCAAAGCAATATGAAAGCAGCAGCAGCAAACGCAGATAAGGCAATCGAAGATTGGAAAATGTCTGTATTAGATAGGGAATATCTAGACAAAATACAAGAAGATAGGGTAACTCGTCTCGTGTCAGAAATAGCAAAAATCCAAAAAGAAGGGTCACTCGCAGAATCAGCTACAGACGTAAATTATCATACAGCAAGAAAGATTGAAAAAGAGGTAGAAAATTTCTATTACGAAATGATAACGAGAAGAATGTCCGCAGAAGCAGCAAAAGAATCAGCGGAAAATATGCTCAAAAAAATCGAAAATGATTACAAGTTAGGGTCTGACCAAAATTTAAGGGAATGGATTTATGGAGGAGTAGACAGAATAAACGGAATTCTCGAAACCATCATGAAATTCAAAAACGGAGCACAAATCGCAGAAGCTATCGCAAAAAAAATCAAAAAATAATGTGTTACTTCACAAAAAAAGTATTAAACAAGCGGTTTCTACCCAATCGGAAGAATGGGTGGAATCCGCCTGTATGTACAGACGAAAGATTCAGATATGTAGAAGTGGAATGCGGACACTGTTTCGAATGTCGTAAAAAAAAGAGAAGAGAATGGAGAATCAGAAATTACGAACAACTGAAAGAAACACCTCATGCAGTGTTTTTTACAGGGACAGTATCTCCAGAAAGATATGAATATATTTGTAAAAAATATGGACTTCGTGAATGTTAATCAATTAAAAGCATTAGATGGCGTGATTAATGTAGTGCTTCAACAGACAAAAATTCAAATTGTCATTGGACCAAAGGTTCAACAAGTGTATGATCAATTAGAACTCTTACGTGAGCAGTCTGCTCCGTCTATGGTGACACCCTCTCATCAACGTAAAACATCATTAATTTCTCGAATACTTGATACGATTTCTCGTATTTTTATATATTATTCGATTTTGAACATATAAAATCATAACTTGAACTGCTCCAAAAGCAAACACTATAACACTTTGTGATATAACACCAAATATTATCATTAACACTATATAAAAAATATCACCATTTTTAAATAGTATAATTTAAATTTTTGAGGTTTAATTATTATTTCACATCCAGCGTCTTTTGATATAACATTAAGATTAACTTGCATTTCTACAGTCAAATTTTCATAATTATATGTATCTATTAACCATAAATTTAACTTTCCTTGACCATCATCTGTTCTAAAATAATTTTCTACTTTATTATTTTCACTTGACCAACTAGTTTCTAATAATTTTATTTCTTGTGCGGATAAAACTTTTACTCTTTTTATATAATCTTCAATCCATAAATCCTTATTTTTTTCAGAACTTATCATTATAACCTCCTCATCTAATAATGAGCATTATTAGATAGCCTTAAGAATTTCTTATTTTAAGGCTATCTAACATATGCACATTGGGTACCGTAGACCTTATAATATCTGACAATTTTCATATATTCATCATTTCTAAGATTCTTGCTTCTATTTTTCTAATTTCTTCATTCTGCACTCTTTTATTGTACCTCTATTTTCTGACTTCGTAAGGTCTCAGGGAGCTTAAGTTTTTGTACTGTGAGGTTCCTGTTTTTGTCTATTGACATTATTTATGAATTACAGAAATGCTTAAGATTCTATAAATACATTCTCATTAAAATATTGCATAATTTTTTCTGTTTCATCTTTAAATGTTTTATAAAAACCAAAATCACAAAAATTATAATATACAATCCCCAATACCTATTATTTGGAGTAATCATAAGTATAAGAAGCGAACTAATAATTAGTAGTATATTTGCTATTATTATTATAAGTTCAGCTTCAAAATATAACGAATATCTCATTGTCATTATAGTATTTTCACCATTAGAATACATCTTAATTTTTATTTTTGGAACAAATCCCCTATTTTTATAATACGGAATAGTATATAATACTATAGAATCTTCCATTTCTTTAATAAAAAACTTTTCTTGATTTGGTATAAAAAAGATAGAAGCACGTCTTTTTTTACTACTTATATTATACAATTTCTTTTTTATTTCTTTTTCAGTATCAAAGGATAAATTTTGTTTAGTTCCTCACCATCAGAGTTAGCCGGTTTCACCAATTTCAGTTCGGAATCGCTGACAAATTCATAGGATTCACTGCTGGTTTCGTTTGTTTTGCTGTCGGTTAAGATAAGATTTCCGTCTTTTGCCTCGAAAGTTCCTTCACCTTTGATTTCATCGAAGGAATTTTTTAATGTATCTTTATTAAGTGATTCTTTAATTGCAGCGTCCATTGTCGTTCCGGAAAGCTTGAGCATTTCATCAGCGCTCAGATTAAGACCTTGTTTTTTTGCCGTTGCTTCAAGATAATCTTTCATGCCTTTGGTAAAGGATTGTACTAAACCGTCATAGGCGGTGTTAAAAGCGTCCTCGTCAATATCGCTTTTGTATGTTCCGTCCTCATTAAATGTGAAGACCATCGTAATTTTGAATTCATCAAACTTAAAATATGTTGCCATATCGGCATCCTCAGAGAATCCTTCATTGATCATTTCTGTCATGTCAAGGTCAGTTT
>OGXT01001239.1_pt1 | contig 26051 bp, 24 predicted proteins | sample 1576361 | NCBI WGS metagenome assembly OGXT01 (sample SAMEA3541514, study PRJEB24748) | human gut metagenome | biome: human gut; feature: human-associated habitat; material: faeces | place: China | collected 2012 | reverse complement strand
GGGAGTGGGAGAGAACATGGGAACAGAGGAAAGTAAAAAAATCTGGGAGGAGAACGCACAATTTTGGGATAATGCAATGGGTGACGAATCTAATGAATTTCACAGAGAGGTAGTGCGTCCCAAAGTAACGGAACTTCTATCTCCTAATCCTGCGGATTACATTTTGGATATTGCGTGTGGCAATGGAAATTATTCTTCGTATCTTGCACAAAGAGGCGCTTCGGTTGTCGCTTTTGATTACAGCAAAAAAATGATAGAATTGGCTAAAAGACGGCAATCACAATATGCAAAACAAATTGAATTTTGTGTGGCGGATGCGACCGATAGAAAAAGTATATTAGAATTAAAAAGAAATCGAGCCTTTACGAAAGCAGTTTCTAATATGGCAATTATGGATATTACGGATATTGAACCACTTCTTATGGCTGTTTATGAACTGTTGCAGGAAAGCGGAATTTTTGTCTTTGCAACGCAACACCCTTGTTTTGTCACGTTGACTGAAAAATATATGACACCGCACAGTTACTATGATATAGCGATTGAAGGGCAACCGAAAGAGCAGATTTATTATCATCGTTCCATACAAGATATTTTTAACCTTTGTTTTAGAGCTGGATTTGTCATTGATGGATTTTATGAAGAATGTTTCAAAACCAACAAAGAAATTCCTATGGTAATGATAGTAAGGCTTAAGAAGGTAAAACGTGATAGCTTAAAATAAATTCAAGTTTGTCGGGTAAATAGCAAACCCAGCCGAGCCAGCGGGCGGTCAAGATGAACGGGCTTCGCCCACCGTTGACAGCCCCGCCCGGTTTCGCAGTTAGGCAGTCAAGGAGCGACAGCAAGGAGTGCTGCCGCCCCGCACTATTATTCAGAGAGGGGGAATTTCCATGACAGACCAGAAAGCCTATCAAGAATATATCCAGCGCAGGTACAACGCCTCTTGCAAGGCTGTTATCCGCTGTGCCTGACAGCGTCCGTCCGTGCCGGAATTATGTAGAGCTCCACATAATTCTGTTGTATTTCCCAGCCTTTTGTGATACTATTTTGATACTAATAAACTTTACAGCCGAAAATAGCAGGTGGAATATTAACATATTTGCGAAAGTTTTTCCTGCGAAATCACCTCAAATACACCCTACTATATCTGAATTTGCCGAGTGGGAATAATTGCCCCCCCGGAACCGCCGGATCGCTCATGGGTTTTCGTTCCCGGCCCCCTTCTGGCAGCAGCACGACAGCGTGCCCGGCCCAGCCCGTGATGGCCCTGCCGCCGCTGGGCTACAGGTAGCGGGCGGCTTTTCCCCCGGCAGGTAATCTCCTGTCTTAGAAAAACCTGTTATGAAGCCCTCCCCTGTGGACGTCGGGCCCCGCAGAGGAGGGCTCTTCTGTATCACTTTCCTGTTTCTTCATTAAATATCGCAGGTTTCCTGCCCCCTTGACACGCGCGGACGCTTCCGGCAGAACCGCCGAATGGATGCGCGTTTCGTCACCCGCCAGGCTTTTCTCCCATGGCTTTTCCCTGTATGGCCTCGTGAAAAGCGGCTTTTCCCGCCATCCCTTCCCACCCCGTCAACTCCCCGCTATGCGGAAGGACGGACTTATGCTATGATAGGAAGGCTGGCCGCCGCTTCCTCCTGAAGCGGACGCGCGCAGCCCGCCCGCCACCCCTCGCCGAATCAAACGGCCGAAAGAAATACAGGCTTTGTGGAAAGGATCAGAAGATGAAGAAAGTGTTGTTCGTCTGCCACGGCAATATGTGTTGAAGTGCTGAAAAGCCAGTAAAATCAAGGGCTTTCAGGTTTCTGAAAAGTGCTACTACACCACTACTACACCAATTGACTTTGGAACCTCGGTGTGACGAAGAAAAACAGACGGGGTTTTTCCCGACTGACGAGGTGTAAAAGCATGAAGAAAACGATCACGGAAAACAGTTTGAATTACGTTCTGACAGGTGACTATTACATCCCCTACTTGACTATACCGGAGGAAGAAAGGCCCATCGGGCGGTGGGGACGGATGCACCTGAATTACTTGAAAGAACATCATCCCATTTGCTATAACAGCCTCCTGCTCAGCGGAAAGCTTCAAACCTATCTGTCGGCTCTGAACGAGCAAGCGCATGATCGCTTGGAGTTGCTCATGCACCAGATGAAGAAAGCTGAAGGTATCACGGAGGCTTTGAAAGACAGCGACCAGATGGCGTGGGTGCGGGCGATGAACAGCATCCGCAGCAGGGCTGAGGAAATCATCCTCCACGAAATGATCTACGGGGAGGATGCGGTATGAGAATCCTTGAAGAACTCTGGTACGGCAATATCGAGCCGACGGAGTACGCGACTGCTCACAGCAAGGAATACCGGGAACTGCGCCGCCTGATTGATCGCAACGAAGAAAAGCTTCGCGCCACCATGACAGACGAGCAGAAGGAGTTGTTTGCTAAGTATGTGGAATGCGCGCAGGATTGCCAGACGCTGACTGAGTGCATGCTGTTCCAGAACAGTTTTAAACTCGGCGTCAGAATGATGGCCGAAGTCATGGTAGAATAACGGAAAATACAGCCCGCTGGTCAGACGATCGGCGGGCTATTTTTTTGTCATATGACAAAGAGAAACATCTTTCTCCACTTGACATATGACAAGTGAAAAAGTAGAATAATCCTGAAGAGGTGAACTCCAATGAACAGAATCATTCATGAGAAGCAGGACATGACGCATCTATCCTGGTCAAAAATCCGCAATTCATCTGGCACGGCTGGCTCTTTTCTGAAAGCCTATTCCGTGCTGGGCGGCAAGAAAACTTACTACAAGCTTTCCAATTTCGATCAGATGGCCGGTATCGTCGGACACGAATGTGTCAACGAGATTATCGTGGATCGTCTGCTGGACATCCTGGGCATTCCCCATCTGCAGTATCAGCTGATTCATGCGGATGTGCTCATCGGCGGGAAGCCGCATGAGGTCTATCTCTGCGCCTCCGAGGATTTCAAACAGCGTGGCGAAAGCAAACTGGCGCTGGATGCCTATTGGGATATCGAACATCAGGAGGGCGAGTCGCCACTGGACTTTTGTATCCGCAACGGTTGGGAAGAATACATCTATCAAATGCTGGTGGTTGACTTCCTGATTCTGAACCGTGACCGGCATGGCGCGAACATTGAAGTGCTGCGGAACAGCCGCAAAAAGACTATCCATCTGGCTCCACTCTTCGATCACGGCCTGTCGCTGCTGTTCAACTGCCGGGATAACGCTGCCGTGACCGCCTATGATGTGATGGCCGACAAGCGCGTGAACAATTACATTGGCTCCGGCTCCACGTGGGAGAACCTAAAGCTGATCCCGAAGGAGAAAACACCGCAGTTGAATCCCTTGAATGAATCTGACAAAGCTGTATTGATGAACGGATTGGACGGCGTCATTTCTCAGGCATTGCAGGATAAAATCTGGGAGATGATCTGGAGAAGGTGGTGTGCGTATGAAGATCTTTGCCATTCGAGATGAATATGCTGCTGAGCAGGTTGATCTTGCATACCTTCTTTACTATGAGTTGGAGAAGCGGTTCTACATTGAGCTTCCCGAGAATGCAGATCCGTGGGAAACGCCGTTGCTTCTATCTTCTTTCGTGAAGCAAGGTGAGACTTCCATTAACTCGTATTGGAGCAAGATGTGGGTGCAGCAGCGCATCGTTCCTACTGATCGGCAGAACCTTGGGCAAGTGCTGAAGGACAACAACCTGAAAGAGTACGATGAGTTTGGCTTGCTGATGCTTTCGATGGGTCGGTGCGCGCAGGATGATTACTATCTTGTGCCAATTGAAGAAACGCAACTGCCCGATTATATGCAGAAGCGTTTTGCTAAACTAATTGAAGATATTGTTCCTCTTGATGATTATGCATTGTTGGTATTCTTCCGAGATGGCACAGTGAAGAAGTGCAGCATCAAAGAACGCTATGAGCACGCGCCATCTTTTCAGGTATTGTTCAGGAACGAAGATTACTTCTATGCGGTGAATTTGCAACCGGGTGGTCACGGCATTGAATGGGATGTGAATTTGAGTGTCAGTGCGGCTACGCTGTATCGCATCGGCAAGAAGGTACCGCTGACAGTATCAGACTTCCGCAACTTCGTTGTGCATCGTGTTGTGAATGTCGCGGAAGCTGCGGAGATTCTGAATTGCAGCAGGCAGAACATTGAGTATCTGACGAGGACGGGGAAGTTACATCCTATTAAGAGTTCGGGGAAGAATACGCTGTATCTGAAGAGTGAGATACTGAAAAGAAATTGGCAGTAAGATATTCAAATAGCAAAACGGACTTCATTGGGCAAGTCCGTTTTTGTGTTTCAATGGGACTTTTTGCAAACAAGAGAGAAGACCGCAGAAAACCCACTTTGCTATTCTTGACGGAAATGAGAAAGCTTGTTATAATTGTTCTATATTATAGAACATAGAACAGCGAAAGGAGGTGCAATATGCCTAAAAAAGCAGAGAATATCCATGTTGAAAGAGCCAAGAAACGGCTGGGAAGTTTGATATCTAAATGCCGCGGAACAAGTATGAGCCAGCGGCAGCTTGCAGCAACAGTTGGCCTTTCTCCGTCAAATATGAAATACATCGAAGATGGCGTCAATTGTCCAACGGCTGATGTGTATTCCAAGATAGTTTCTGCATTGAAACCGACTTCAAAGAAACGGACTGAGATGGATCAGGCATATATGATTATTCGCAACACTCCACCTCCTGATGTTTGTGACCGAGTAAGGAAGGATCCGCTCCTGATGAATGCGATCCGCACAATGGACGGTGCACCGCTTACAGAATCACAGGCCCAACAAATCAAAACACTTTTCGCTTCATTCGCGTTAGAGAACAGCAAAGGAGATCAGCATAATGGCTAAACTTTATAACTACGATGTGATGTTTGATGATACCTCAATAGATGTAAGCAAAGAGGTTGCTTTGGTATGGTCTATTGCCAACACGCTGCGCGGCGCATATACCTCTGATAAGTATAAGGATGTAATTATCCCCATGGTTATCATTCGTCGTTTTGAGTGCGCATTGGCAGATACCAAACAGGCGGTTCTCAAGAAATTCAAGGCAAATCCCAAAGCACCGGCTGCTATACTTGAAAAAGAATCCAATTATCCATTCTACAACACCAGCGAATTTACACTGGCTCGGCTGCTGAATGACAGCGACAATATTGCTGAGAACTTCGTCAGTTACATTGAAGGGTTCTCTGCCAATGTGCAAATGATCCTCGCTAATCTGGAATTCAAGAAACAGATTGAGAAGATGGATAAAAACAACCGCCTCTATAGTGTTGTGAAGAAATTTTCCGAGATTGATTTTGATCCCAAATCCATCGATGGCATGAAGATGGGTTATATCTTTGAGGACATCATCCGGCGTTTCTCTGAAAACGCTGAAGCCGGTGATCACTACACTCCTCGTGAGGTAATTCGCCTGCTGGTCAACATTCTGTTGGCTGAAGGCTGTAATGATCTGCTGACCGAGGAAGGCAAAGTGGCAACCGTATTGGATGCCGCTTGTGGTTCTGGCGGCATGCTGTCCACCGCTCATGATTTCCTGGCTCGTAAGAATCCCTTTATTGATGTCCGGTTGTTCGGGCAGGAGATCAACCCGGAATCCTATGCTATCTGCATGGCGGATATGTTGATCAAAAACGAGGATGCTCGAAATATTAAAGGCGGAGAAGCTGCCAATACGCTAAAATATGACTGCTTCCCCGATCAAAAAGCACGCCTTGTGATCATGAACCCGCCATTCGGTACGCCCTGGGGTGGCAGGGATGCTCCCGACGGTCAGGAAAAAGCTGTTCGTGATGCCAACAAAAAAGGAGGCCGCTTCGAACACGGACTTCCCGGCACTGGTGATGCTCAGTTGTTGTTCATGCAGCATGCCATCAACAAACTTGATGATCGTAATGGACGTGCGGCCATCATTTCCAACGGTTCTCCGCTGTTTTCCGGCAGCACCACCAGTGGCGAGAGCCAAATCCGCCGTTGGATGCTGGAAGAAGATTTGATTGAGGCCATCATTGCCCTGCCCTCTCAGTTGTTCTATAACACTGATATTGGCATTTATGCCTTTATCCTTTCCAAGAATAAGCGTCCCGACCGCAAGGGTAAGGTTCAGTTGATCAATGCGGTGAATATGTGGAAACCTCTGCGGAAGTCCCTGGGCAAGAAGCGCAGGGAGATTGACCGGGATAGCATGATCCGGATTACAGAACTGTATGCCAGTTTTGAAGAAACACCCGAAAGCAAGATTTTTAGCAACGAAGAATTCATGTACCGTGAGTATTCTGTATGGCAACCGCTGCAGCGCAGAGCCGTACTGGATCAGGAGAGCGTTGATCGTCTGAAAACCAGCGCATACTTCACCAGCAATTCCAGTATTTTCAACGAGGCAGAATACTTGCAACTGCTTGAAATGAATCCTCGCAGCGATGCCGATGAGAAAAAATATCAAAAGTACACGGCGGGCTGGAAATTCACACAGGATGTGCTTAAGATTCTGGAAGCTAATCTCTCTGACAAAGTGTATATGGACTACGCAGAGTTTGAGAAGCATCTGAAGAAGCTGCTTGGCGATGTTGAGGGCTTCTCTGCAAGCCGCATGACCGGCATTGCTATGGTTCTGTCCGTCATGGATAAGACTGCTGTTGTGCAGAAGGACAAGAAGGGCCAAACCATTGTTGACACTACGACCAAAGATACGGAGATCATCAAGTTGACCAAGGATCCAGAGGAATACTTTGCGGAAGAAGTATATCCCCATGTGCCTGATGCTATCTGGGCATATGAGTATGATCCTTCCAAGAAGGAAAGTGCCACCAACAAGGAAAAGCAGGGCGCCGAGTTCCCCTTCACCCGATTCTTCTATGAGTACAAGGCTCCGGAAGCCGCTGATGATCTGCTGGCACAGTTTATGGAGCTGGAAAAGTCTCTGGCTGCAAAGATTGCACAACTGTAAGGAAGCGAGGTTTTGTTATGATAGAAAAGATGAAACCAAGCGGAATTGCGTGGATTGGTGACATTCCTGTTGGTTGGGACATAAAGAAGATAAAATATGTTATCCAAAATGATGCGGATGGTATCAAGGTTGGACCCTTTGGTAGTGCATTAACTAACGAGGTTGTTAGTGGTGAAGAAGGTCAGTATAAGATATATGGTCAAGCAAATCTGATTCGGAAAGACTTCAACTATGGTGATAATTTTGTTGCAGAGGAAAACTACAGAAGACTAATTAACTACGAAGTCCTTCCTGACGATATTGCCGTGTCCATGATGGGTACCATCGGAAAGTGTGCAGTTGTTCCACACGGGATTCAGCCAGGAATTATGGATTCCCATTTGATCAAAATCCGTCTTTCGAAGAAAATGAATCCTCGTTTTTTCGAGTATATCTACGAAAGTTGTGTTGTGTACGAGCAACTTGTTGTAAACAGCAAGGGTTCGATAATGAACGGACTTAATTCAACTATTGTTAAAAGTGTGTTTCTTGCAGTTCCTTCCTTTAGTGAACAGACAGCAATCTCTGATTTCCTTGATGCCCAGTGTGCCAAAATCGACAGCGTGATTGCGGATATTGAAAAGCAGATTGAAACTCTGCAGAAATACAAAAAATCCCTGATTACCGAAATGGTAACCAACGGTTTGGATCGTTCTGTCCCTATGAAGGATAGCGGGATTGAATGGATTGGCAAGATTCCCGCTGGGTGGAAGACAAGTAGGGTCAAGTACCTTATCGATGGTAAACATCCCTATCCTATTGGCGATGGCGATCATGGAATGATTAAGGCTGATGATTATTTGGACGAAGGCATCCCGTATATCAGAGTTTTGAATTTGACCTGGGGAGACGGCTTGAATTTAGATAATTTAGTGTTCATTTCAGACAAAATGAATGCCATGATTAAGAATAGTGAATTACGCCCCAACGATATTTTGATTGCAAAAACTGGTGCAACTATCGGAAAAACTGCAATTGTTCCGGAATCGTTACCTATTAGCAATACAACCTCTCATGTAGGCAAAATCACCCTCCCGGATACACATTGTGCGAAATACTTCTTTTATGTGATGACTTCTAACATCGTTCAGAAGCAGATTCAGGATATATCTGCCATGCAGAGTACCTGTCCTGAGTTGGGGATTGAAGGCATGAGAGATCTGGTTGTTGTAGTTCCTCCACTAAATACCCAACAGCGTATAGCAGACTACTTGGATGATCGTTGCACAAAAACTGACGCTATTTTGAAAACTAAAATAGCGCAGTTGGAGGTTGTGAAGAAACACAAGGCATCAATAATCTATGAATATGTCACGGGTAAAAAACGAGTAACGGAGGTGAACTGATATGGCAATCAAAAGCGGACAGTTAAAAGAAAAGGATGATTACCAAGCATACATTCTGGAAATGCTGCGGGATGAGAATGGCTATCAGGTTCGTCCCTCCGACGCTTTTGAACCTGGCTATGGCATGGACACAGAGCTGCTGTTTTTCTTCCTTGCAGCAACCCAGCAGGAAGCCCTGACCAAGCTGGAAAAGCTGTATAAGGACAAGACCCGGCAGACCATTGTGAACTACATCAACAATGAGATCAACAAGAAAAATCGCAGTCTGCTGGATGTGCTGAAACATGGCGTGGAGTTCGATAATGGTGTTACTCTGCACCTGATGTATCGCAAGCCTGCCACATCCTTCAATCCGAAAGCAGAGAAGCTGTATCAGCAGAACGTTCTGTCTGTGATGGAAGAGGTGTACCATAAGGAAGGCGAACGGATCGACCTGGTAATCTTCCTGAACGGTATTGCCATCTTCACCTTTGAGCTGAAGTGCAATACCAGTGGTCAGAATTACGAGGATGCAATCCGTCAGTATAAGAAGGAACGGGATTGCAAAACCCGCCTGCTGAAGTTCAAAGCCGGTTGTCTGGCACACTTTGCCATGGACTTGAATGAAGTGTACATGTGTACCAACCTGAAAGGCACTTCTTCGTTCTTCCTGCCCTTCAACAAAGGCTGCGGCGAAGGCATCAATGCTGGCAAGGGCAACCCTCATAATCCTGACGGCATCAATGTGTCCTATATGTGGGAGGATATCCTGAGGAAGGATACCGTGCTGTATCTGATCGACAAGATAATTTTTCTACAGAAGGAAACCAAGAAGAATCCTGACACCGGTAAGCGTGAAACCAAGGAAACTTTGATTTTCCCGCGGTATCATCAGTTCAATGCGGTTCGTAAACTGGTTGCCGATGTTGTGGAGAATCATTCAGACAAGAACTATCTGATCCAGCACTCCGCAGGCAGTGGTAAAACCAACACCATTGCTTGGCTGGCTCATCGTCTGGCGTCCTTGCATGATGCTCAAGATAATGTGATCTTTGATACTGTTTGCATTATCACTGACCGTATTGTGGTCGACCGTCAGTTGCAGGCTGCCGTGCTGGGCATGGAGCATAAGGCCGGTCTGGTCAAGGTCATGGATGAAAAGTGCAGTTCCAAAGATTTGGCAGATGCACTGAACGGCAATACCAAGATCATTGTTACAACCATCCACAAGTTCATGTACATCCATGATTTGGTGCAGGAATTGAAAAACAAGACCTTTGCAGTCATCATTGATGAGGCTCATTCCTCTACCGCTGGTACTGCGATGGAATCCGTCACCTATGCTTTGTCCGAAAGTAGAAAGCTGAGCGAAGAGACAGCAGTAGCTGTTGGCGAAGAAGAGGAATCCATGGCTGATATCATTGAGGACGAGATTGCCCGAAGCGGCAAGCAGCCCAATGTTTCTATGATTGCTTTTACTGCCACTCCCAAGGCTACCACATTACAACTCTTTGGCACACTAAACGAAGAAGGACACAAGGTAGCTTTTGACCTGTACTCCATGAAACAGGCTATCGAGGAAGGCTTTATCCTGGATGTTTTGCAGAACTATGTTACCTACAAAACCTATTATCAGATCAACAAAGCTATCGAAGATGACCCGGAACTGGAGACAGTCGCCGCCAAGCGGAAGATTGCCAAGTATATCGAGCTTCATGAAACGAACATTGCTCAAAAGGTAGAAATCATCATTGAGCACTTCAAGAACAACATCATGAAGGAGCTTGGCGGTAAAGCAAAAGCCATGGTTGTTACTTCCTCCAGACAGGCAGCAGTCAAATACAGAAATGAATTTGTAGACTATGTTACCCGTCACGGATATACTGGCATTCATGCCTTGGTAGCCTTCTCAGGTAAAGTTTCTTTGGATGGCAAGGAATATTCCGAAGTTGTCATGAACGGTATTTCTGAAGAAGACCTGCCGGAAGTGTTCGGTACCGACAGCTATCAAGTGCTACTGGTGGCGAACAAGTACCAGACTGGCTTTGATCAGCCAAGACTGTGCGCTATGTATGTGGACAAGCGTCTGCGTGGGGTTGCTGCTGTTCAAACACTTTCCCGTCTCAACCGCATCTGTGCTCCGTACGACAAGAAAACCTTTGTGCTGGATTTCAAAAACGACTACACCGATATCCAGGCTGCGTTCGCTCCGTTCTACACCGAAACCGTATTGAACGAGACCATTACCCCGTCCGACATTCACGCAGTAGAGGCACAAGTGGATCAATACGGCTTCCTGGATGTTGATGATATTGATGCATTTAACGAGTTCCTTTATCAGGATAAGCGTACTGCTAAAGACAAGGCAAAGATGTGGGAGCTATTGGACAAGGCGCTACAGATCATCAATCGGTTTGAAGTTCTTGAAAAAATGGAGATTCGGGCAACCATCAAACGCTTCATCCGTTTCTACAGTTTCTTAATTCAGGCAACCTGCTATGAAAATGTAGATCTCCATAAGAAGTACAACTTCCTTACATATTTGGTAAAGGAAATCGAGACCGGTGGCGGCGGTAATGACTTTGATATTGCAGATAAGATCACCGCTTCAAACTTCAGGCAAACCAAGACGGGCGACAAAACATCTCCCATCGAATCCAAGCCCGAAGTCAGACTGCCAACACCCAACGAAGTCTATTTTGACGAAGCCACAAAGAAGAAGTTGTCTGAGATCATCGACGAGATCAACGCCGCATACAACAAAAGCTTCGATGTGGACGTTGCAACCAAGTCTGCATTACAGATGCGCGATCTGCTTCTGAAAAACGGACATCTGCGTGACAGTGCCAGAAACAACACGCTCAAGGATTTCCGTTTTGCATACTTCGACGCGGTGCAGGATGCCCTTCTGGATGGGTATGAACAGAACCAGGAGTTCTTTGCTCTGCTTCTTGATAATGATGAGCGCAAACGGGAATTGATGCAGGTGTTCTTAGAGGATGTGTATAAGCATCTTCGAAAGGATGAATGAGGCAGCAAATGGAACTACTGTATAAATCAGAGGTTCCGTTTGCTAAAAAACGCCATGCTTTCAGAAAAGGCATGGCGTTTTCATATAGGGTTATCTTGCAATATGTACAGGGGAATTAGCAAATTACCTTATCGTTCATACTGAACTGAAAAGTAATTTCTTAACGGCGTATGGATGACCATCATTCCCAAAGGATCGAGAGCCGGCCTGCCAAGGAAGACAAAATTCATGGGTTTGCCCGTATTTCCAATCACACCCAATTCATATAGTTTTGTTAGTATCATAATAAGTTTTGAACTGTCTAACAATTGAGGTATGTCAGGATAGTATTTACCAAGCACCTCTATTCTCTTGACTAATGATTCATAAGAGAAAGGCATAGTGATTCGATTTAATAGAACAAAAATGGCGTTTACTTCTTCTTCGGAATAAGATAATCTTAGTTCATCTTTAATCTCCGTCCACATCAATTCGGAATACTCTTGTTGTGCTTTATCAAAAGCTTCCTGATTAAATTTCTCAGATGTACCAATTTGGTTATGGATTGCAGACATCATACGTATAACATCTCTTGGGCGGTAAAGTGAATTATTCAAAATATACTTGCGAGTTTCCTCACCATTAATCTCATTGCAAAAATAATCTGCCCAAACATTGCTCGAACAGGGAAAGCCGTTTCGTTGCTCAGACGCATGGATTTTATTCTCAATTATTGTTAGCAATTGATTTTCTGTATAACTTCCACCTCTTTGGAACCAGTTAATCTCTATTCCGCGGTCTTCAATGGGTTTAGTCAATTCATGTCCCGCTGAGCGTACATTTCTAAGAACCTCACTACGAATTGCGGCGTAGATTCGAACTCCTATGCCCCTTTCGGAACATACAGTATTTATGTCATCAATGGCGATTATGAGATCACGCACAAGGGATACGTCTTTCTCAAATTGGTGCTTGTTTCGAACAGACAATTCGAGTTCATCTATCAATACATATACTGGGGATTGGTCAAATTCTAATTGTGCAAACAACTGCCATACTTTTTGAGAAAGCTTTGCATAATTGATTCTCTTTTTGTTAGCATCAAATTCCAGTTCAAGCTTAACAGAGCCAGAAAGAGCTTTTGCATATGCTGCAGTTAGCTCGATTGACCCTTTTTTGATCTTTGGCATAACGAGAGAAGGTGTTTTGCTATCTCCATATATGCATTTCAGAAGTGAAGTTAGCAACTCGTACTCTTTGGTTTCCTTAAATACATAGTATTCTCCAGCAGATGCCCGCGTAATAATCTGATTGATTAAGAATGTTTTCCAGACTAAAACATATGAAGATTGATCCACAATAGAAGTAGTATCGTACTTATCTTCTGATGGATTTGACGCTATCTGTTCGAAGTTCTCCTTATCAATTTGTTCAATTTCTGACTTGAATCTGATCGGAAACACCATATTAACCGAGTCGCCTTTGAAGTGGCATTCCAAATATTTAAGAAATGCAGACTTTCCTGTACCCTTTTTTCCGCAAATGAAGAATCGACTTCCCGAAAGGAAATCCTCAATATGGTATTTGGGATTTGCAACGAAAGATCCAACAAAGAATTCTTGACCGAAAGTATTTAGCTCATTAAATGCATCCGTTTTTCCAAATACAATCTGATTCAGTGGCATTCTACTCATAATGTACACCTCAATCCATTAATCACAATTTTGCAATGAAGCTGAAAGCAACCGCTTTTCTTCTTCAATCAGCATTTCGAAATACTCATGTGGATTATCTCCAAAATCTGGCTTAACTCTCTCAGTCATAATCATTCCGATTTCATCAATGATCTGATTGTATTCTTTCTTGGAGAACACTTCGAAAAGTAAACCATTTACTCCATGCGGACCGTTTGTGTTGATAAAGATCCGTTTCAACAAAACATCGTTGGTTGCGAACAAGACTTTTTCAGCGTATTCATCCGTATTGGAGTACAAGGTACTCCAATTGGTCAAATAAGCAATATCCCAAGCCTGATTCTCACAACCAGCAATAATTTTCGTCATGTCGTTATTCTTGGCATGCTTGGGGGCCTTTATATTCTCTTGCTCCGTAAACAGCATGATGGCATATACCAGAAGATATTCGCTGATCAACAAATGGTCACACATCCATTTGAAAAAATCCAACACCTTATCCGCTGGCTTCATCGTTTCATTACGATACAGTCGAACAGCATGAAGGAGAGAAGCCACAGCCATGTCATAATGATCGCCACTATCAGCGTAATTCACGGTGATGTTTTGTGCGGGTTTCATAGAAAACTGAACTGGTGGTACTTCTATTAATTGTCCTTCGGAGATCCGTAACCACACTTGTCCAGGATATGCATCGAACGCCTCTTTGAATCTTTGCAGTTCGACCAATCCTACTTCTTGAGAATGCATTTGGGAAGCTCGTTCCCTTACTGCCATTCCCGCACTTATGGCAACACCGTTCATTTCTGCCCAAGTCATGATCAAACCAATCAAGCGAACTTCCGTACTGTTCTTTAGAGATCCTTTTTCGCAAAACTTCAGAAGACTGCTCAAAATGTTTCTATCCAAAGCCAAAATGAAAGGCTTTTTTCTTTTCGATGCAAAAAACTTGGTGTAGTCGATATGCCCTGCTGGTGCAATGGTAGGGTGGAAAATGATTTGCTGCTGTTGAACACTCTCAATGACAAAGTTCGTATCTGCATCTTCCATTATGAGGAAGCTGTTCACTCGGTACACCTCCCATTGCGATTAACCGTATTGTTTCATTCTCGCTTACCTAAGCTCTGCAGCGATTCTTACAGGCCGAAATAGTAATCCCGAATCTTCTTTGCCATCAGTACCCGACGTTTCTCAAGGAATGTGTCGTAATCAGCGATACTCATTTCTTCAAAACCATCAGGAATGCAGTTCTGTTCCAGGTTGGCACGCAGTTCGCTCAGATCAATAATCCCGCCATAAACAGGTGCCTTGGTCTGGCATTGTTCGTATACCTTCTTCATGTATACAGAGGGAGCTGCGTCGCTGATCTTCACATTAATTTCCTGCTGCAAGAAAACATAATTGGCGATCTGGTTGTACTGCGCCTGTGGCACGCCATGATCGGTAAGATACTTTTTCGGGAACAAGTGATGGATGTCCCCTCTGTTTTCAAGCATGGCTTCAACATCCACCTGCACAGAAAGGAAGCCTTTGTTGTGGTTCTTAACCTGAGCAATCAGGAACATGTTGAAGTAAGGACTGCTCGCCACAGAGGTATTCAAACGCTGAACCAGGTTGACATTCCAGAACGCATCAGACAATTCGCCAGCTTCGGTGATCTTCAGGAACTCCATTGGATCATCATACGCAGCGAATCTCTTGATGTCATAATCAAACGAGGATTCGGGAGAACCGGAGTAGCGACCGGTCAGAATTGTCAGCGCCAGCCACCGGCGCACAACTTGTTCAATTTTGTTGCTGTCCACTTTCCGCTCTCGCAGTGCAAGGTAAAGAGCATAACCGAAGTTCAGCACATTCTGAGAACGAATCAGAGACTTCCGCACAATACCTGTTGAGCGGACAATCATCAGATACCGCTCATAATTGGTTTGGTTGACAGCCTGAAGGACAGCCTCATGGAGTTGCTGAAAAGATTCTTCTTCAATCTCCGTTCTAAATTCTCGTGTTTCAAAGTCACGGCCGGAGAGAAGGCTTACCAGATCTGCAAGGCGACCTCTCTTGAACTTATAGGTAAAGGCTACACGGAGGATATCCGTATAGGATGTCTTGTAAATTGGGTTATTCTTTGCTGCCGCCCATTTGATTGCATCAAACTCCGGAAGCGCCGCAAAGGCATGATCATTATTCTTGATCTCCTTCAGATCTTCGGGCGATTCCAAGAGATGGCAGAAATAGTCGATTGTCTTACGGGTGATGTTGCCACCATAAGTTTCGTTGGAAGAGATCTTTGACATTGCAAAGTCGGCCTGAGACAGAACCACGCCTTTGGAATTGATACGGATGAAGATCTCCGTAACACTATCAATATCAAGATCCTCTGCCAGTGTGATCACACCAAGGCTGTTGTTCTGAATAGCCCTCAGACGATTGATAATGGTGTTTACCTGAGGCATTTGATCCTGGATCTCGTTCTTTTGGCAATACTCCATGACAAAAGAGAAGGTATCAAATGCCGGTTCCAATACCGGGGCAATATCAGGAATCCATTTGGGACTTTTCAGGATGGCGTTGTTGGCAACTTCAAACTTCTCTTCAAGAGGATTGAAAGCAATAGAGATTCTTCTCCATTTATAGTGATCGTCAAGAACCTCTTGTCCAACAATGGCAGCTGCCATAGCCGTCATTCGTTGCTGACCATCAATGAGCACCTTTTTGCCTGTGGCTTTCGTTCCATCTTTCAATTTGACATCAGGATTCTGCCAGACAATGATGTATCCTACAGGGAATCCCTTGTAGAGGGAGTCAACCAAATCACGAACCTTGGAACTGTCCCAAACAAAAGGACGCTGCATTTCAGGAATGGCAATATTGCCAGACTTGATGCTGGAAAGAAGCGTTTCTACTGTATAGTTATTTACATCATAGCGTGCCATATCTTTTTCTCCTTTTGCATTTCCAATGCTATCCAAACAACCTATCTATCTGATTTATAGCCAAAATCCGATTAAGCTTTTTACAAGCGATTGCACTCTCAGCGCAGAGGCATAAGCCAACAGGTTTGGTATGTTCTTCCCCGCATCTGCAATATAGCTCTGAATCGCTTTATTGAATATCTCCCGATCCATCTTATTGCGGTATCTCAGGCAGTCGCAGATCAGCCGATCCTTATCATAAATACGAACCTGATGTCCATCCATCTCGGCGATGCTCAATCCCAATTCATGAATACCCGGTTCAAAATAATAGGGTTTCACAAAGGGATAATCAATCTTGAAACGTGATCTCCCAGAATACTTGCTGACGGCCAGATGCCATTCACAAGGAGTGCGGTCGCTGTAGCCGTAGTGGCGCAGCGCGGTGTCCATACATAGAATGGCGTCGGGGAACAGACGGATCACAATACCGACTTCGCTGAAATCATCATGATCCACCCAGCGATAATACCCATAGCGAATCTTTTCTACATAGCCTTGTTCAATCAGTTTCTGCAGCTGGCGATAAAAGATTTTGGCCTCCTGCAGATGTTTTGACTGAACCATACCGCCGTGTTCATCAAAGACTTTCTTACATTTTTCGATATTCATCATAACAGACCTTTGCACTACTTTTTACATAATTGGTTTTACAAGCAGACGAATTTATGCACTTTTATTATAGGCTAAAGCCAAACTTCTGTCAACACAACTTTTTACATTTTCGTATCGACAAGCAGACGAAGTTGTGCGATTTGTACTTTCGCATATTCCCATACATAACACAATAGACTTATTGCAGAATTCTCGTTATAATGAAGACAGATACCCGCAAAAACGAACTTTTCTGCATTTTCTTAAATATTTTTTGAAAAGTTGGAAAAAAACGCACACTCTCGTGCCCTCTATTATAGAGAGGGATACAAAATATCACAAATCGAGGTGAATGGCATGAAAGCCTATGAATCCCGTAATTTGTATATCGTAACACCAAAAGGCACACGGAAAATTCCATACGACCACAACTTGATTTGGCTACCGTTGTTTTATGCGATTCCAGAAGAGCTCTTGGAAAAGCGCTCAATTTATTTGAAGATTCCCAGAAACATCCACCAGTTGATGGACTCCCCGGAACATATGGCGCTGATTGAGAAAGAGGCTTTCCTGGAATTTGTCTGGGATTGCTATGCTTGGGCCGTGTGGCAGGCATTTCGGGTGCCAAAGAACGACGGGACGTACCAAAGCATCCCAGGGACTTGGGACAACTACTCCGGTGATTTCCCACTATGGCGATGGTCATATAAAGTCGTTGTTCATATCCGTGCAAAGTTTGAAACCGAACTGGAACTGGGCATGGAGAGACTGATCAGGTTAAAGAAGTGGGTAGAAGTACCTACGCTTTCGTTTCAGCAATTCATAAATATGGTCGGCAACCTGACGGACATGATCGTCGCGGAAGAAAACTGGCAGCCGATGATTGACGAAATATGGAAGAATCGTCAGATCGAAGATTACGACGGAAGCAGCACCCACAGCCGGGACTTCATGCGTTCCTGGACGCATAGCCGCACCGCCAAGCACATCTCCATTGAGGAGTTGATGAAAACCGGCGAAAAGGTGGACGGTGACGTAGTCTTTGAAATTGAGGATCCCCGCAGTCAGTTCGAGGAAAAGGTTGTCGGCGAAATGCAGATGGAGCAATTCAAGGCCGGGCTGACCGAACGCGATAAGATCATTTTGCAGATGCGCGCTGAAAAGTATACCTTGCAGGAGATTGCTGATAAAGTCGGCTACCAAACACCCAGTGCCGTGAAAAAGCATCTTGAGCAGATCACAGGAAGCTACGAAAACTTCATTCAGGAAGAGTACAGCACATTCCTGGATGAACACACCAAATGAACCGCAGTCACGAAATATCGTGGCTGCTTTTTTGAGCTCAGAAAGGAGCATTTATGAAGAGAGAACCCTTTGAAAATATGCCCGATGTGATGGACGTGAAGCAGCTCGCACAGGCGCTGCACCTGTCCCGGGCCGGCGCATACAACCTGATGAACAACCCGTCTTTCCCCACGCTGCTCATCGGCGGGCGCAAGCTGGTGATGAAGCAGGACTTGATCACATGGCTGAAAAGCCGGACGCAAACCGCTGCAAAGGAGGGCGAACCGTGATGCCTTTGCAAGCCAATCGTACAGAAATAACCCGGACCGTTTGCTCAACGAGCAGGCGGTCTTTCTTAATCCCGCTGCAAAAACCAACGGTCGAGGCAGCCCGACTCACCAGAGCAAGATTCTACCATGGTGCCAAATTTCGCTGGCGCTGCATTGTCCCTCACGGAATCTTGTTGGGGAGTGCCTTCCCCAAACCCTGCATTATTCCGCAAAGCGGAAGCGATACTGCCCGCGCCGATGCGTATTTTTCAAAGAAGGAGGTACCCCATGCGCAAATCCTACAACACACCCAAGCGCACACATATCGTCAAGACGCGCCTGAACGATGATGAGTATGACATGTTCCTGAACCGGATGGAGGGATACGGGCTGAACCAATCAGCGTTTCTCCGCAAAGCCATCTCCGGCGCAACCATTCGCCCGGTGATTGTTGCCTCGTTGGTTAATGATGAACTGCTCGCCGCACTCGGCAAGCTGACCGCTGAGTACGGCAGAATCGGCAACAACCTCAATCAGATCGCCCGACACCTGAACGAAGGACAGACACCTTATCCTGAGTTGGCAAAGGAACTGCGTGATGCTGCCGTTGATCTCACCACGCTCAAATTTGATGTGATGAAAAAGGTCGGTGATACCCTTGGCAACGTTCAAACATATAAGCTCTAAGAATGCTGACTATTCCGCCGCCGAAGTATACCTCACCTTTGAGCATGACGAATTCACCATGAAAGCCCGCCGCGATGAGAACGGCAGGCTTATTCCGCGCAGGGACTACCGCATCTCCACATTGAACTGCGACGAAGAGGACTTCGCGGTGGCCTGCATGCGCGCCAATCTCCGCTACGGGAAAAACCAGAAGCGGGAGGACGTGAAAAGCCATCACTACATCATAAGCTTTGATCCCAAGGACGCGGACGATCACGGCCTGACGGTAGACGCGGCGCAGCAGTTGGGTGAGACTTTCTGCGTCAATCATTTTCCCGGGCATCAGGCGATTGTTTGCACCCATCCCGACGGCCACAACGGCAGCGGCAACATCCATGTGCACATCGTCATCAATTCGCTGCGGATTGCCGAGGTGCCGTTTCTGCCCTACATGGACAGGCCCTGCGACACGCGGCCGGGCATGAAGCACCGCTGCACCGACGCCGCCATGGAGTATTACCGCGCCGAGGTCATGGAAATGTGTCATGCTGCCGGTCTGCATCAAATTGACTTGCTGAATGGAAGCAAAATTCGCGTAACCGAGCGCGAGTATTGGGCGAAGAAGAAGGGACAGCGTGCGTTGGAAGCTGCGAATGCTGCGCTTTCTGAGCAGGGTTTGCCCGTCCGCCAGACCAAATTTGAAACGGACAAGGACAAACTGCGGGATGCCATTCGTAAAGCACTTGCCGATGCGGTCAGCTTTGAGGACTTTGCCGAAAAGCTGCTGCGCCAAGGGATCACCGTCAAGGAGAGCCGCGGCAGATTGTCCTACCTCACCTCCGATAGAACGAAGCCCATCACTGCCCGCAAGTTGGGGGATGATTTCGACAAGGCGGCAGTATTTGCAATGCTTGATCGAAACGCCAAGCAGTCAATTACGAAGCATCCCCCCTCCATCCATGAATTTCTTCAAAAACAAAACCAGTTCAGCCGCATAGTGGATGTGGAAGCCAAAAAGGCCAAGGGACAAGGGTACGTCAACTGGGCGAAAAAGCACAATCTGAAAAACATGAGCAAGGCGCTGATGCTGTATGAAGAGCACGAATTCTCTTCGCCGGAGGAGCTGGATGCAGCTTGCAATGCTGCCAATCAGGAACGAAGCGACGCGCTTGCGGCCTTGAAGGATGTGGAGAGCGCTATCTGTGATAAGAAGGAATTACAGAGACACGTTCTCCGTTATTTCAAAACCAAGCCGCTACGGGATGGCTTGAAGGCATGCAAGACGGACAAAGCCCGCATTGCGTACCGCCGCGAACATGAAAGCGAGTTTGTAGTGCTGGACGCAGCCAAGCGTTTCTTTGATTCTAAAGGCATGAAGAAGCTGCCCAGCCACAAGGCCTTGCAGCAGGAGATCGAGCAGCTCATCAAGGGGAAGAACCAGCTGTACAACGAGTATCAGGCGGCAAAGCAGCGGGCCGATGAGCTGAACACCATCCGCTACAATCTGAACCAGGCACTGGACGGAAAGCCCAGCCAGCAGCCGGAACGGTGAGGGGGCTGTCGTGCATGACATTGTTTGAAGCCGTGAAGCACTCCGTCACCACGCGGCAGGCGGCGGAGTATTACCACTTCCCGATCAACCGATCGGGACTGATTACCTGTCCATTTCACAACGACCACACGCCCAGCATGAAGGTAGACACACGCTTCCATTGCTTCGGATGCGGAGCCGACGGGGATGTGATCGATTTCGTTGCCCGGCTCTATCAGCTGGATGCAATGTCCGCAGCTGAAAAACTGGCTGCGGATTTCCATATTCCCCACGAAAAAGCAAAACGCAAAGCAAGAGCTGCGCCCACACAAAATGAAAAGCAACTCTACTGCAAGCTGGAAGCCCGGTGCTTTCGGGTGCTGTCAGATTACCTGCATCTGCTCCGCCAATGGGAAGAAGAGTATGCGCCTAAGCTGGAAGACGAAACCTGGCATCCGCTGTTTGTGGAGGCCTTACAGAAAAAAGATCACATTGAATATTTGCTTGATGTGCTGCTGAGCGAGCCGCTCGCAGAACGGGCAGCGCTGATCCGGGAATACGGAAGGGAAGTGATGAAACTTGAGCAACGACTATCAGACCTTGCAGCCGGAACTGCGGGAAAACTTGCAGATGATGGCAGCAGCGCAGCCCTGCCAAACGACAGAAGAGGTGCGGGCGCTCCTTGAATTCAACGACAAGGGGCAGGTGAAGAACACCATGCAGAACGTGTATCTGGTCTTTACGTGTGACCCGGCGCTGCGGGGAGCCATCGCTCACAACATCCTCACCGGTCGCATTGACATCTGCCGTCCCGTGTGGTGGGAGCGCACCACTTCAGCCATGAACGACACGGATTTCAACTACCTCATGCTGTATCTTGAGAATCATTACGGGCTGAACAACGAGAACCGCATCCACAAGGCACTGACGGTGGCGGCGCATCAGAATCAGTATCACCCCATCCGGGATTATCTGAACGCCCTTCAATGGGATGGCACCGATCGTATCCCCTACGCGCTGCACCATTTTCTCGGCGCGGAGGTCAGCGATTATACCCGCGAGGTGATGCAGTTGTTCCTCTTGGGAGCCATCAACCGCGTGTTCAAACCAGGCTGCAAGTTTGAAACCATGCTGTGCCTGGTGGGTGGTCAGGGAGCAGGTAAGTCCACCTTCTTCCGGCTGCTGGCATGCAAAGATGAATGGTTTTCCGACGACCTGAAGCGGCTGGATGATGAGAACGTGTTCCGCAAGATGCAGGGCCACTGGATCATCGAAATGTCGGAGATGATCGCCACGGCCAACGCCAAGAGTATTGAGGACATCAAGTCCTTCCTCAGTCGCCAGAAGGAAACCTACAAGGTGCCCTATGCCACCGAGCCGGAGGACAGGCTGCGGCAGTGCGTGTTCGGCGGCACGTCCAACACGCTGGATTTCTTGCCCCTTGACCGCAGCGGCAACCGAAGGTTCCTGCCCGTGATGGTGCATCCAGAGCAGGCGGAGGTACATATTTTAGAGGGCGAAGCCGCTTCCCGACAATACATCGACCAATTGTGGGCTGAGGCGATGACCATTTACCGGCAAGGTAAGGTGTCGCTGCGTCTGTCTGCGGAGATGAACGCTCAGCTGGTACAGAAGCAAAAGGAGTTCATGCCCGAGGACACCAAGGTGGGCCAGATCCAAGCGTTTCTGGATGCTTACGACGGCGATATGGTTTGCTCCAAGCTACTGCATCATGAGGCTCTGGGGCGGTTTGAAGAGCCTAAAACATGGGAAATCCGCGAGATCAACGAGATTATGAACCAGTCCATTACCGGCTGGACGGCCTATCCCCATCCGCGCAGTTATCGCAAGTACGGCAAGCAGCGGGGCTGGATGCGCGGCAACAAAGTGACGGCTACGCCGGAAGGGTTCCATGTGCTGACACCGGAAGAATGCCGGCAGATCAGTATGCCGTTCTGAGCAAGGGTGTTTGTTGCCCGGTTGGCTTCCGGACGGTTGCTGCGCCGGTTGTCGGAAATAGCTTTGCTTTGCAAGGAGATTTCCTCTCCGGCAACCAAAGCAACACAGAAAATGAAAAAGTATCAAATCACAAATAGAAGACGCGAGAAGCAGCGCAGCGGTTTGTTAGCAGTGGTTGCCGGTTTCCGTTGCCGCACCTTCACAGCAGAAAAACATCAAAACAGGAGGATACGCTATGGCAAAAGAAGTTCCCATTTGGGAGAAAAGCAATCTGACCCTCGAAGAAGCTGCCGCCTATTCCGGCATTGGCATGGGCAAGCTGCGGGAGCTGACCAACGAGAAGAACTGCCATTTCGTTCTGTGGGTCGGGAACAAGCGGCTGATCAAGAAGCGGCTCTTCGACCAGTATATTGAGCAGACGTATTCGATTTGATCAAGCAGCAGTCAACAGGCCCGATGTTGTTAAAATGCTGTATTGGTGCTATACTGAACTCAACCATATGGCAAAGGGCTTGGCAGATGCCTTACGTCTCCGAATATGAGAAATAAATTCAGGAGGTGCGGTATGATCGACTTCAGCAATCTTGAAAAGTATAGAGAGAATAACCGCATTGAGGCGAAGAAAGCCATGGGTGGTCTGCCCAGAAGCCTCTGGGAGACCTACTCCGCTTTTGCCAATACGCTGGGCGGTATCATTTTGCTGGGTGTGGAAGAATGGCCTGACAAGACGCTGCACACGGTTGACCTCCCTGATCCGGATCGGCTCATCAGAGAGTTTTGGGATATCGTCAACAACCCTAATAAGACCAGCGTGAATATTCTGTCCTCGAAGGATGTGTTCGTGCAGGAGGTGGATGGCAACCATATCGTGGTCATCCATGTGCCCCGTGCGGAACGTTCGTATCGTCCGGTCTATGTGGATGGGAATCCGCTGTCCACCTATCGCCGCAATGGCGAGGGGGATTACAAATGCACCAAAGAGGAATACCAGGCCATGGTGCGCGATGCTTCTGTCAAGACACAGGATATGCTGGTTCTGAACGAAATGGACATGAGCGTGTTCAATAAAGAGAGCGTCCGCAGCTATCGTCAGCGGATGCGCCTTTCCCGGCCTGGCCATGTGTGGGAAGCTCTGGAGGACGAAGACTTCCTGCTGAAGCTTGGCGCTGTGGGTATCGGCTCTGACGGCAGGAAGCATCCCACCTCTGCCGGACTTCTCATGTTCGGCAATGAGTATGACATCGTGCGGGAGTATAATGCCTATTTCCTTGATTATCAGGAACAGTATGACGCCGATACCCGTTGGACAGACCGCATCATTTCCTCTTCCGGAGATTGGAGCGGCAATGTGTATGACTTTTATTTCCGCGTTTATAACAAACTGACACAGGATATCAAGGTGCCTTTCAAAATGGAGGGCGGTACGCGGGTGGATGATACCTCTGTGCATCAGGCTCTGCGCGAGGCGCTGGCGAACTGTCTGGTCAATGCTGACTATTATGGGCGGCAGGGGCTGGTCATTATCAAAAGGCGTGATGCGATCACGATGGCCAATCCCGGCAGCTTCCGCATCGAGATCGATGCAGCAAAAAGCGGCGGCGTATCCGATCCCCGCAATGGCGCTATGCTGAAGATGTTCAACCTGATCGATATTGGCGAGCGTGCGGGCAGCGGCATCCCCAACATCTTCCGGGTGTGGCGTGAACAGGGATGGAGTGCACCGGTGATCTCCGAAAGCTTCGATCCAGATCGGATTATGTTATCGCTTGTATTTGGGAAAATCGGCGACAAAAAATCGGCGACAAAAATCGGTAATAAAAAATCGGCGATAAACGCAAAAACAAAAGAGAGCATCATTGCTTGTCTGACGGATTATGCCGAAGCAAAGGCATCTGTTATTGCGGAGTGTATTGGCTTAAAGCCTTCCCGCACAAGGGATTATCTGAATGAATTGATCGCTGAGGGAATCGTAGTCGCCGAGGGCGGCAACAAAAATCGCGTATACAGGCTGAAAGCATGATTTCAGTGTCGACCTTCCGGGCGGTGGCCGCTATGGAAGGTCGTGTTCAAACCTATTCTATCTGACAAAATAACAATCTGTATAGAAAAAAGGACGTCGGTGTGATATGATAAATGCGTCACACCGACGTTCCTTTCGTCTTGAGAGGAGTTCGGATATGAGTCAAAAACGCAAAGACCACAAGGGCCGTATCCTGAAGGAGGGAGAAAGCCAGCGAAAGGATTTGATCTACCAGTACCGCTATACTGATGGCAAAGGGGTGCGCCGCACCATCTACGATGCCGATTTGCAGGAGCTTCGCCAAAAGGCCCGGCAGATTCAGGCAGAACTGAATGACGGCATCGACTACGAGGCCGGACAGATCACAGTGATGGAGCTGCTGCGGAAGTATGTCGCTCTCAAGCAGGGCGTGCGCCACAACACCAAGGTAGGCTATAGCTTCGTGCTGAATCTGGTGGCAAAGGAGGACTTCGGCAATCGGAAAATCAGCAGCATCAAGGTAAGCGATGCCAAGCTCTGGTTCATGAAGCTGCACAGGGATGGTCGAGGCTACAGCACCATCACCACTGTTCGGGGTGTGGTGAAGCCCGCGTTCCAGATGGCCTGCGACGAAGACGCCATTCGCAAGAATCCGTTCATCTTCAAGCTGACCGACGTGGTGCCCAACGATTCCGAGAAGCGGATCGCCCTGACGGAAGAGCAGCTGAATACATGGATGACCTTCATCCGCGAGGACAGCACCTATTCCAAGTATTACGACGAGTTCGTTGTTCTGCTGGAAACGGGGATGCGCGTCAGCGAGTTCTGCGGCCTGACGAAGAAGGATCTGGACTTCAAGAATCGCCGGATTCGGGTGGATCATCAGCTGCTGCGGGAACGCTCCGGCAGATACCATGTGGAGGAAACCAAAACTGTCAGCGGTCGCCGGTACATCCCGATGACGGATGCTGTGTACGCGAGTCTGCAAAACATGCTGGCACGCCGCCCCAAAGTGAAAAATGAGCCGGTGGTGGATGGCCTCAGTGGGTTCATCATGCTGGACAAGAACGGCAATCCCAAGGTGGCGCTCCACATTGAGAATGAGATGCGCTGGGCGATGAAGAAGTATGAAAAGCTTCACCCGGACAAGCCCCTGCCTCACATCACGCCCCATGTGTTCCGTCACACCTTCTGCACCACTTTCGCCAACGCGGGCATGGATATCAAGAATCTGCAATACCTGATGGGCCACTCCGATGCCGGTGTTACGCTGAACGTGTACACCCACGCCAGCTATCAGCACGCCGCAGATCAGATGGTACAGATCAAAGACTTTCAGGCGGCAAGAACCGCCCGGATTGCAGCAGATATGTCTGCCGTATCTTAAGCATTTTACTACACCATTACTACACCAATTGCTGGTGCAGCAGCGTGGATTTATGTAGATTTATGGCAAAATGCCAGAAATCCACAAATCCTGCAAACCCTTGATTTGCAAGGGTTTCAGAGACTTTTGGAGGCTTGTGGAAACCATGATCAAAGTGCTTTTCATCTGCCACGGCAACATCTGCCGCAGCCCCATGGCGGAGTTTGTTTTCCGCGATCTGCTTGAAAAACGGGGCCTGCGCGGCATTGTGACCGCCTCCGCCGCCACCAGCGCCGAGGAGCTGGGCCATCCCGTGCATCCCGGCGCGCGCCGCAAGCTGGCCG
>OGXT01001232.1_pt1 | contig 26138 bp, 26 predicted proteins | sample 1576361 | NCBI WGS metagenome assembly OGXT01 (sample SAMEA3541514, study PRJEB24748) | human gut metagenome | biome: human gut; feature: human-associated habitat; material: faeces | place: China | collected 2012 | reverse complement strand
CTTTTTTTTAAAAATGCCCTTAAAGACCTCAAAAAAAGACCCTCCAACCGGAAGGCCTTTTGTAATTATTTATTATTCAAACCACGCCACAGCGCGGGCGGGGGAGCCGTCGCAATCGCGGAGCTTCAGCGGGAGACAGGCAAAATTGAAAAGGCCATCGCCGCACTTGTCCAGATTGCAGAGGTTTTCTATATTGATAATGTCGCAGGAGGAAAAGAGCCGCCTGTGGCGGGTGAGATTTACGTCTGATATGGGGTCCAGCCCTATCACGTCAAAGCCTATGCCCTTGTAGCCGCCGCCTATTATAAGGCCGAGGGCCGCATCGTCAAGGCAGGGATAGTCGCCGAAATACGCCTCCGTCCCCCAAAGCCTGTCCCAGCCCAGGTTAAAGAGCAGGAAATCCGCCTTACCCGCCTTCTCGCCGTATCTTTCGATATGCGAAAGCGTGATGGCCCCGCCCGCTTTAATGCCGCGGCAGTCTATGACCAGCGCCTTGCCGATGAACTGCTCCGGCGGGAACTCGTCCAGCGTCCGCCCATCGGGGAAAATGTGGGCCGGCGGGTCTATATGGGTGCCGGTATGGGTATAGAGGCTTAGCAGCGTCTCCTTGAAGCCGTCCTTTTCGTAGCTGTTGGCCGGGGTAAGCTTAGGCGGCTCCGTGCCGGGGTAAACCGGCATATCCTCGGTTATGATGTGTGTAAGATCTATTGCCTTCATTCCTCGTCCTCCCCCTTGGCCACCCGCGGCACAAGGCTGCTCACCAGCTTGCCCCTGCCCTCGTGTTTCACGTAGAAATAGCCGAACAGGCTGAATACTACCGCGCCTATGAAGTTAACAAACAGATCCTCCATAGTGTCGTAAAGCCCTATATCGAGATAGCCGCCCAGGCCGAGGCTCTGCCCGTTTACCGCCACATCGTTGATGTTGCGGATGACGATGGGTGTGTTTGAATTGGTGGCGTCCAGAGTGACGGAGGATATGGTGGTTATGACGGTGTCCTTCTGCATATCCAGCAGGAACAGCCGGTCAGCGGAAAACTCTATGAATTCCCACAGCACGCCTATGGTCATGGAAAAGCAAAATGCGGCGATTGCCATATACAACGGGGAAAGACTGAGGCTGATTCGGTTGTCTTTGTTCAGCAGGTTTACCAGAGAGAAGCCGATCGCGGCGCACAAAAAGCCGGAGGTGGTGTGCAGTATGGTATCCCAGTTGGGGTACTGAATGAAGTAGCATTCCAATTCGCCCAGTATTTCCGCCGCGAATATAAATACGAGGATTATTATTTCAAGGGTGTCCGGCAGCTCGATTTTCAGCTTCCTCTCAAGGAAAGAAGGCAGCATAAACAGCACCAGCACCAGCAGACACACGAACATACTCTCATATTCCTTCAGCATGGCGGAGCGCACCAGCGCCGCGACAACCAGAAGACGCAGTATTACGTATACTGTAAACACCTTAGGCCGCTGTTTTGCATATGCCCTAATTTCTTTCATTCCGCGCCTTTTTATGTTGTTTTCCATATTCTCCTCCAAATAAATGTGCATATTTGATTATAGCGTAAAAAAACAGTTCAGGCAACAAATGAGTATACCATCAGTTGACAAGAGCACACAAGTCCTAAAGGCTTGTTTTGGGACGCTCCTGCGTTCTCGTCGCTTGTATTACATCCAGTAGTACTGCGCTCCTCGGCCTTGGATCGCCCTCAAAACAAGCTCTTTAGGGTCTTTGAGTTTTAGAAGCCAAAGAGTATGGCAGAACAAGGAGGACGAGTGCAGAAATACTGGTTGTATTTCAAATGAGGACGACACAGTTATGCCGTGCTGTTTGGCTTCTAAAACCTTGTGTGCTCTTGTCAACTGATGGTAGTCATATTAAAGCCAAAAAAATATAAAAAAAGTTGGAATAGGGTATAGCCAAAAGAGGAAAAGGGTGGTATAATAAGACCATCAGAAATGAGAACGATAATCATTCTTAATCATCAGGAGGTATTATTAATATGAAGTTCCGTTGCACAGTTTGCGGTTATGTACACGAAGGACCTGAGGCCCCCGAATTCTGCCCCGTCTGCAAGGCGAGCAAGGACAAATTCGTGCCCGTAGAAGAAGACAAAAAGAGCTGGGCCGCCGAGCACGTGGTAGGCGTTGCTAAGGGCGTAGATCCCGAGATCATCGACGGCCTCCGCGCCAACTTCAACGGCGAGTGCAGTGAAGTCGGTATGTATCTGGCTATGGCCCGCGTAGCTCACCGCGAGGGTTATCCCGAGATCGGCCTGTACTGGGAGAAGGCTGCCTATGAAGAGGCCGAGCATGCGGCAAAGTTCGCGGAGCTGCTGGGCGAGGTAGTGACCGACAGCACCAAGCGCAACCTTGAGATGCGTGTAGAGGCAGAGCATGGCGCGACCGAAGGAAAGACTATGCTTGCAAAGCGGGCTAAAGAATTGAACCTCGACGCTATCCACGACACCGTACACGAGATGGCCCGTGACGAAGCCCGCCATGGCAAGGCCTTCGAGGGCCTGCTCAAGCGCTACTTCGGCGAATAACAGGGCAAAAAAAGGAGAACGCAGCGATGAAAAAATACGAATGCCCCTGCGGCTATGTATACGATCCCGAGCTGGGCGATCCGGATAACGGCGTAGCCCCCGGCACCCCCTGGGAAGATGTTCCGGAGGATTGGGTCTGCCCCGTCTGTGGGCTGGGCAAGGACGCCTTTAATGAGGAGTAAGACTTTCGAAGAAGTGGCTAAGCGCCACTTCTTCGAGTTTTTTTCGGGTTTAGCCTCAAGGGGCTGCGGCCCCTTAACAACCCTGAGATTTTCGACAGACTGAGCGGAGCCGCGAAGGCGACTCCGCTTTTTTATTGCAATACGCAAGAGCCTACACTATAATAAAAGAAGTAAAAGAAAATACATTTCACGCATGGAGGGCTGTTCCATGAAAGCTATTGTATGTGAAAAATGCGGCGCATCAGATTTTTATGATGAAAACGGAATAAGGACCTGCCGCTATTGCGGCGCAAGGTACAGGATAGCCTATACATCGAGCATAGGCCTTGATGACGATGTGGCGGAGCTGCTGAGAAAGTGCAGGGAAAACCCCGCAAGGGCACGGAAATACGCAAACCTAATACTGGACATCGACCCTGATAATCCTGAAGCATTGAAGTACCTGAAATAAATATTTAATAGTGGGGGCATAATTATGAAGATATCAGATGTTTGCCGGCAATATGGATTTGACGAAAATGACTTAAAGGCGTTTTTAAAAGAAAAAAAGCTGCTCAAAGAGACGTGGACTTCTTATGTGATCGAAGATAGTAATGTTGACAAAGCTGTGAGAATGTATGCTGAGTTTAAGGCGCAGCAGGAGGAAGAGGCGGCCGCCGAAAGGAGGGAGGCGGAAAAAAAGAAGAGGGCTATGGCTAAGATGCTCATAACCTCGGGCTTTAGCTTCGATGGCTACACTATAACGAAGTATTCGGGATATATATCCGGCGACGACGCCATATCGGTAGACCGCGGTTTGGCGGTATTCGGCTCGGATACCGGGGTAAAGGATAAGCTGCTGAACTCGCTTGTGGAAATACGCCGGAATGCGTTGCGGGAGCTGAAGGAGGCGGCATACGAGCTGGGCTGCAACGCCGTAATAGGGGTTGACTTTGATTATATCACGCTCGATCCGCAGACGAAGGACTTGCTCGCAACGGGGGGAATATCGTACCAGCCATACGTTTTTGCGGTCACCGCCAACGGCAACGCGGTCGTAATAGAAAAAAACGGTGAGGACGGCAGCAGCGAAGAAAGGCTCTGAATGCAAAGGGAACGGCCCCTGCTTACAGTTTTTTCTCCAAGCACACCAGCCCAACGCCTTTTATCCCGTTGAACACACAGGGCACGATTCCGGCCTCGCGATAGCCCAGGCGGGCGTACAGCCTGCGGGCGGCGGCGTTTTTCTCGTTGGTGTCCATGCGGAGCACCGGGCAGCCGTTGCTTTTCGCGTAGCTTTCATAGAAGGCCACAAAGGCGGAGCCGTAGCCTCTCCCCGCCCGAAGCGGGTCTACCACAAGGGTGTGAAGCACCATAACCTCATCCGGCTCAGCGTGGTAAAGCCAGCCCACCTCTGCGTATACCGGCACCTGTATACGGTTGATTATGGCGGCGGCAGCGACTTGTCCGCCGTCCACGCAGACAAAAAGGTCGCCCCGCCCGAGCGCGTCCAGCGCGGTCTGGCGGGTGGGGTAAACTCCCCGCTGCCAGCCTACTGTAAGACGGCCCTGCTCCTGTGCGTCAATTATGCGGCCGTATATGGCAGCGATGGCATCAATGTGCCCGGATGTGGCTTTTATGAACTGCATATCAGAATACCTTGTCTCCGTTCTTTACGGGAGCGGTGGGCCTGAGCAGCACCACTCCCTGCTCGGATTCAGTACCAAGAATGCGTACCTCGCTCTTGACTGAGCCTATGTGTATGGGAGTGAGGTTGGTGCAGCATATTACCTGCATGCCTATAAGCTGCTCTGCGGTATAAAGCTCTGTTATCTGGGCGGAGGAGGACTTTACGCCTATCTCGGGGCCGAAGTCTATCTTGAGCTTATACGCGGGGTTACGGGCCTTCTTGTTGGGGCTTGCTTCGATTATGGTGCCCGCACGCATTTCGACTCTGTTGAATTCATCGACGCCGATGAGGGCGTTATTCTGAACCTCTTCCATTTTTGATACCTCCGTTGACGGCTGCGCCGTGGGTCAATGCCCGCGGCGCTTTTCCTTTTTTCTTCTCCTGACGCAGCTGGTAGGCAGCACGCCTTTCCTCCTCCCGCTGCTGGCGGGACTTTTCCTGACGGACGGCCTTGTTTTGCTCCCGCTGCAATTGCAGTGCCTGCTGAGACTTTGTGCCGGTACCTATGGAGTTCACCTGACGGGCTATCTCCCTTTGCAGCCGCTTTGGGTTGACAGGCAGCGGTTTGCGCTCCTCCTTTACCTTCGGGCTGAAGGAGAGACGGCGGAAATCCCTATTCAGGAAATCCATTATTTCGCCGTCCTTTGGCTCCGCGCCGAACACTACGCGGCAGGCTGAGAGCTGCTTTCCCTCCCGGCGCTCGAATATGCCCACATAAAACTGACCGTCATGAAACAGGGTGAGGGTAAGTGATGCGTCTTGCATTGTTTTGGCCTCCTTAAAACAGCTTACTGCGGGGAAGGGACAACCAAGGAGGCAGGTTACTGATACCCTGATGGGTACGCCCACGACTACCCGACGGGGCCGTGTTTTTATCACCCGCTGCTGGTATTATACTATAAGCAGGCAGAAAAGGGTATAAGTATTCCCCGCTTTATGCGGGGCGGCAGCCGCTTTCCGTTGCAATAACGCCGCTTCCGGTGGTATACTCAGGTATACTAAAGCATAAGGGGATATAGCAATGGTGACAACCAATCCCATGCGCATGCTCGCCGCCGCAGGCATAGGCTTTGAGGCGCGGGAATATCAATACGACGAGAGCGACCTCTCCGGCGTACACGCTGCGGCGGAGCTTGGCCTTGACCCGGACTGTACCTTCAAGACGCTGGTGCTTCGGGGGGACAAAAACGGCCTTTTCGTATGCTGCATACCCGTAGGGGAAGAGGTGGATCTGAAGAAGGCGGCGGTGATATCCGGCAATAAAAGGGCCGAGATGATACACGTGAAGGAGCTGCCTGTGCTGACGGGGTATATTCGGGGCGGCTGCTCGCCCATAGGCATGAAGAAGCAGCTTCCCACATATATAGAGGAGACTGCCCAGCTTTTCGACAGGATAGCGGTAAGCGCCGGCATACGGGGGCAGATGCTCATGCTGGATCCGGAGGAGCTGAGGGAGTTCGTGGGCGCCAGCTACGGCGAAATAGTTAAATAACGCATATTGTAAAGGGGGATATACCATGGAGACTAAGCAGACTCAGACCGCAGAGGAGCTGCAGGCGCAGCTGCTCAGGAAGATGCACAGTATGGACCTCATACGCACCGCAGCCTGCGTATTGGTGGCGGTAGTGGTACTCGTAAGCGCCGTAGTGGTGCTGCCCAGGGCAAACAGCATACTGACCAACGCGGATAACACCGTGAACGAGCTTTCCGCCGTTGTGGACGAATTGCAGCAGGTGGATTTCATCGCCATGAGCGATGGCATTACCGAGCTTACAAGGGTAGGCAGCGAGAGCCTGACAGGTGCCACGGTAGAGCTTATAAAGACCATGCAGCAGCTGCAATCCATAGACTTTGAGGCGCTGTCCGAGAGTATAGAGAACCTGAATACCGTGTCCGAGGGCATGGCTAAGCTGTTCGGGAAAAAGAGATAAGCCCCGATAAGCAAAAATTATGAAAAGGGCCGCGCCTGAGCGGCCTTTTTTTGTTGCAAAAAGCCCGGTATTGTTCTAAAATTAGTACAGAAAATACTTAACGCTATGACACATCTTTAACAAAAAATACAAGGAGGCTCAACATGAGCAATATTGACCCTAAGGCCCGCACCTGGGCGGAAATAGACATGGCGGCACTGAAGCACAACTTTGAAATAGCCAAGCGCACCGGCAAGAAGGTGCTCTGCGTCATAAAGGCCAATGCATACGGCCACGGAGCGGTACACTGCGGCCTTTTCCTGGAAAAGCAGGGCGCAGACTTCTTCGCGGTAGCCTGCCTGTCCGAGGCTATAGAGCTTCGGGAGGGCGGCATAACCAAGCCCATACTCATTCTGGGCTATACCCCCGAAAAGTACGCTGAAATGCTTGCCAAATACGATATCACCCAGGCCGTGCAGGACGAGCGCACAGCATTGGAGTTCGGCAGGTACGCTACCGATGCCGGCGTAAATCTGAACGTACACGTAAAGATAGACACCGGCATGAGCCGCACCGGCATATTCGCCCAAGGGGAGGAGGCCGCCCTTGCAGCCGCCGATACCATCGAGCGAATATACAATATACCCGGCATCACCGTCAAGGGTATGTTCACCCACTTCTCCGTGGCGGATACTCCCTCCGAGGACGAATATACCGCGTGGCAGTTCAAGAACTACACAACCGTCCTCAATGCCCTTATAGCAAAGGGGCTGCGCCCGGAGGTATGCCACGCCAGCAATTCTGCGGCCATACTTGCCCACCCTGAGGCACACCTTGACATGGTGCGCGAGGGCATAATACTCTACGGCATGTACCCCGACAGCGAGCCCCGCAAGGGCGAGCTTAAGCCCGTGCTCACCCTCAAGTCCCGGGTAGCTCAGGTACGCGATCTGCCCGCCGGCACATCCATAAGCTACGGACGAACCTTTATCAGCGACAAGCCCATTCGCACCGCCGTTATAACAGCGGGCTATGCGGACGGTCATCCCCGCCGTATAAGCAATGCCTCCTACGACATGATACACGGTAAAAAGTTCAAGCAGGTAGGCCGCATATGCATGGATATGCACATGATAGACGTCACCGGCGACGACAGCGTAAAGGTGGGCGACGAAGTCACCCTCTGGGGCGGCGCAGGCATGACCGCCGAGGAAGTGGGCAAGGTGGTAGGCACTATCAACTACGAGCTTACCTGCCTCATTACCCCCCGCGTACCCCGTGTGTACATCAACGAGGATTGACAATATATTATCCCGAAGAAACGAAGAGCTGTACGCTGGAAATGATATTGTTTAAAAATGCACAAAGCAAAATCGAAAAGCCGCGCAATGCGGCTTTTTTACTATTCTTTGCACAATTTTTATACAAAAAACAGAAAAAATATGAGTTATTTGTGAATGAATGTTGACTGGACGGCGAGGGTATGGTATTGTAAATCAGTCTATTTTAATATATTAATTTCTATTATGTTAAAGCGGCAAAGTAAAAACACAGGGGGAAAACTTAAAAATGGAAAACAACAAGGGACAATGGAGCTCCAATTTCGGCTTCCTCATGGCTGCCATAGGCTCCGCAGTAGGACTGGGCAATATATGGGGCTTCCCGTATAAGATGGGTGCAAACGGCGGCGGCGCGTTCCTGCTGGTATACGTCATACTGGTAGTATTCGTAGGCTTCGCCGTAATGCTGGGAGAGCTGACAATAGGCCGCAAGACCGGCAAGGGCGCGGTTGGCGCATACAGGGCGCTGAACAAAAAGCTCCCATGGGTGGGCTACATGGGCGTAGGCTCCGCGTTCCTTATTCTGGGCTTCTACAGCGTGCTGGGCGGCATGGTAATGCGCTATATGCTGGGCTTCCTGGTTAATATGTTCGGCGGCGCGGGCTTTGCGGCGGAGGGCTTCTTCGGCTCATGGATAGCCAATATGCCCGGCATGGTGGGCTTTTACGCGCTGTTCATGCTGCTCAATATAGTGATAGTTATGGGCGGCATATCCGGCGGCATAGAGAAATTCTCCAAGGTGGCGATGCCCGCTCTTGCCGTAATGCTGGTGACAGTCATAGTATACGTCGCCTGCCAGCCCGGCGCTATGGAGGGCTATAAGTTCATGTTCGTGCCGGACTTCTCGGTTTTCGACAGCCTCAAGTCCTTCTTCGACGTGCTCAAGTCCGCAGCGGGCCAGATGTTCTTCTCGCTTTCCCTTGGCATGGGCGCAATGATAACCTACGGCTCCTATCTTTCCAAAAGCGAGGATCTTAATACCAACACCATAATAATTCCCGTGGCGGATACAATAGTGGCCATAATGGCCGGTATGGCGGTAATGCCCGCCTGCTCCGCCTTCGGCATGGACTACGGTCAGGGCCCCGGCCTGCTCTTCAATACCCTCCAGACGGTATTCATGGACGGCATGGGCGGCTTCATAGGCAGCCTCATGGGCTTCCTGTTCTATACTCTCGTATTTATAGCGGCCATAACCTCGTCAATATCGCTGCTTGAGGTAAACACCGCGTATATCATAGACAAGAAACTTGAAAAGGGCAAGAAGGTCAACCGCAAGAGCGTAACCGTAATAATGGCGGCAGTGATATTCATCGTGGGCCTGCCTACGGCGCTGGACGGACTCGGCACAAACGTAGCGGGCGGCGCCCTCATAGACAACCCCGCCATAACCTTCGGCCTGCCCACGGTGGGCGCCACGGCGGATTGGCTGGACTTTTACGACATGATCGCGGAGGGTATACTCATGCCCTTGGGCTCCCTCGCCATGAGCATAATCATAGGCTGGGTGTTCGGGAACAGGATGGTAAAGGAGGAGGTCGCCTGCTCCGGCCATGTATACCGGGCGGAAGGGTTCTACAATATTTGCTTTAAGTACATCGTTCCTGTTATAATGGTGATAGTGCTTTACGCGCAGATACAGACATTCTTTGGCTAAAAAGGAGATGCTTATTATATGAAGCTGACGCTTGAAAGGGCGGAGGAGATACTTAAAAAGCACACCACGGAGGAGCACCTGTTTACCCATGCGCTGGCCGTCAGCTCGGCCATGGGCGCAATGCGGAGCACTTCGGAGAAGATACCGAATACTGGAGGGCCATAGGCTACCTTCACGACGTGGACTACGAGAAGTTTCCGGAGGAGCACTGCAAGCACGTCCGTGAGCTGCTTGCCCCGGAGGGTGTGGACGAGGAGGACATAAGAGCCATAATCTCCCATGGCTATGGACTTTGCACAGAGGAAGTAAAGCCCGAGACTAACCTCGAAAAGAGCCTGTTTGCAGTGGACGAGCTCACCGGCATAGTCATGGCCTGCGCCCTCATGCGGCCTACCGGTATAACGGATCTGGAGGTCAGCAGCCTTAAGAAGAAGTTCAAGGATAAGAAGTTTGCCGCCAAGTGCAACCGGGAAATCATAAAGCAGGGCGCGGAGACTCTGGGTATGCCCCTTGAAGAGCTTATGGAGCTTACTATAAAGGGTATGAGGACCGAGGCGGACGCGCTGGGGCTGGGCGCTAAGGTATAAGCGCATAAAAGAGCGGGATTTCCCCGCCAGTCTGTTGATAAACCTTAGGGTTGTTAAGGGGCCGCAGCCCCTTAAGTTAATTCCGGCTTTGACGACATGTGCGTCAAAACGGATGAAAACCGGAGGTTTTCGCACTTTGCGGGTTTTGCCGCCCGGGAACGAATGTGAGAGGCAAAATCCGAAAAAAACTCGAAAAAGTGGCCATTAGCCACTTTTTCGATACTCAAAGCGGGGTTTTCCCGCTTTTTTATTTGCGCGGGAAGGCCCGCTATGCTATAATCCATCTAAGAATGCTATTAAACGGAGGTGAGCTCATGGACGACAGTTGCAGTTGCACGGGAAAACAGGCTTCGGCTGAAGGCGTTCACTTGTGCCGGTTCATGGCTCGCACCCGCGGCATATAGCGGCATAAGCATATCACATAATCATTAAGCCTTAGCCATACTTCTTTAAGCAACAGCAGACTAATATTGTCCCTTGGCGAGCGCTTTTTGCGTGCGCCGTGTTTTCGCTTGAATAAAATCGGAGGTGTGGATAATGGACAGCATCAGAAATTTACCGGAAGAACAGCCGGTACTCCGCAACTATTCGGAGGAGCTGGCAAAGATAATAAGAAGCGGCATCTCTCCCCGCGCACTGAAGGACAGGCTTTCGGACTACCATCAGAGGGATATAGCAGAGGTGCTGGAGGAGCTTACCCCGGCCGAGCGCAAGAAGCTTTACGGCATATTGGACAGCGACGAGCTTTCTGGCGTGTTTGAATTCGTCGACCATCCCTATGTTTACATAGACGAGCTGAACATACGCAAGAAGGTGGACATACTTTCCTGCATGGATCCTGACAAGGCGATAGCCTGCCTCAGGGAAATGCCGCGTGAGCAGCGCGAGATGCTAATAGACCTTATGGATGAGGGCAGCCGCCGTGACATAGCTATGGTGGACGCATTCGACGAGGACGAGGTGGGCAGCATAATGACCACCAACTATATCGTCATACAGCGCGGCAGCACCATAAAGGGCGCCATGGCGGACCTTATCAGCCAGGCGGCTGAAAACGACAACATCTCGACCATATACGTTACCGAAAAGGACGCGTATTACGGGGCCATAGATCTGAAGGACCTGATTATTTCCCGGGAAAACAGCAACCTTGAGGATATCATAGCTACGTCCTACCCTTACCTTTACGCAAGGGAGCAGATAGAGGATTGCCTGGAGCGCATAAAGGACTATTCCGAGGACTCCATACCAGTGCTTAGCAGCGACAACAAGCTGCTGGGCGTAGTCACCTCCCAGAGCATCGTTCAGGTAGTAGATGAAGAACTGGGCGACGATTATGCAAAGCTGGGCGGCTTGACAGCCGAGGAGGACCTGAACGAGCCTACGATACAGAGCATAAGGAAGCGTCTGCCTTGGCTACTCATATTGATGGTGCTGGGCATGGTGGTATCCGGCGTGGTAGGCCTGTTTGAGGGCATAATGGCGCAGCTTACCATAATAGTCAGCTTCCAGTCCCTCATACTGGACATGGCGGGCAACGTGGGCACTCAGTCCCTTGCGGTTACTATCCGCGTACTTATGGATGAAACGCTGACCGGCAGGCAGAAGCTGGAGCTGGTGTGCAAGGAGGGCCGTATAGGCCTGTTAAACGGACTGATACTCGGGGCGGCATCATGCGGCGTGGTAGGGCTTTACATAATGCTCTTCAAGGCCAAGACGGCGGCCTTCGCCTTCGGCATATCAGGCTGCATAGGCGTGGCGCTGCTGCTGGCGATGGCGGTATCCAGCATAGTGGGGACCTGCGTGCCTCTGCTCTTCAAAAAACTGGGCGTGGATCCCGCCGTGGCTTCCGGCCCGCTGATAACCACTCTGAACGACCTTACGGCAGTAGTGGCCTATTACGGCCTTGCGTGGCTGCTGCTGATAAATACCTTCGGCTTCGGGGCGTAATAAAAGGGCGGATATAAAAGCGCGCGGCAAATCAGCGACTGCCGGCAGCAACAGCGGGTTGCTTGGCGAATGGGGAATATGCTGATAAAATGAGGGTGAAGGAGGCGATCTGCATGGAAACAAAAAATATAATTTTTGAACTGCGAACAAACAGAGGATTATCTCAAGACGAACTTGCAGAAAGGATATGCGTTACACGCCAGGCCGTATCGCGCTGGGAAAATGGGGAGACCGTACCGAATACCGAGACGTTAAAGCTGCTGTCCAAGCTGTTCGACGTATCGATCAACACTCTCCTGGGCTCTCCGCGAAAGCTGATCTGCCAATGCTGCGGTATGCCCCTTGAGGATTCTGTTATCAGCAAAGAGCCCGATGGCGACTTCAACGAGGATTATTGCAAATGGTGCTATGCGGAGGGCCAATTCGCGTATAAATCGAAGGAGGCTCTGCTCGATTACCTCGTCGCCAATATGCCCAACCCGGACAATTTGCAGGAGGAGGACAGGCGCGTTCAATTCGATTCATATCTTTCCCGGCTGAAGCGCTGGAAATAACGCGCATCTGCACAGCCTTTATTTGACATAAGGCGATTTTTTCACATTAAAACGATAAAGATCCTCCGTATGGCTGATGGCATACGGAGGATCGGGTTTTTATATGCACGCAAAATTCAAGCGCGTATCATATCACCCCGAGGTTCCGCGCAACCCGGGTGATGAAATCGTGTACGTTGGCCACGATGGTGGTTGCGCTGAGGCTGCCACGGTCCAGAAGCTTATTCACCACGAACTCGTCAGAGTCAACGGCGTAGAAGTACACGGGGCGTATGCTGCCGTCCTTCTGTACCCGGAATGAGGGGGTCATGTTGCCGGTGGCGATGGTGTGCAGCATGGTGGCAAGGCATATGACGGTGGTAGCGTCGCGTACCATGTCCCGCATTGCGTTGGCGGCCTGATATACGTCGCCTATCACCTCGGGCAGGGGGCCGTCGTCGCGTATGGAGCCCGCCAGCACGAAGGGGACGTTATTCCTTACGCAGCTCACCATTATGCCGTTATCCAGCTTATACTCCTCCACAAATGCGGGTATGGAGCCTGAGCGGCGCACCAGGTTAAGCACGTCCAGATGGTTGTAGTGGCCGTTTGGCATGGATTTCTGGGTGTATATGTCCTGACCGAGGGCGGTGTGCAGGTAAGCCCCCTCAAGGTCGTGGGTAGCCAGGGCATTGCCCGCCATGAGGCCGTGAACGTAGCCGTTTTCCACTATGGCCTGCATGGCCCGCCGGGCGTCACGGTCGAAAGCGAAGGCGGGGCCCATCACCCAGACTACCTTGCCGTGCTGCTTTTCGTATTTTAAAAGCTCGGTGAGCTGGTCGTAATCCCTCGAATATGAGGTCTCGCGGCTGCGCCCCTGACGGAACACAAAGGCGTCCTCAAGGGCGTCCTCACCGCCCGCGAAGCCGTTGGCGTGTACGAATATGCCGTCCCTGCCGCTTTCCGTGCGACCCAGCAGCACGAGGTCGCCTGCCTTGATGTTGCGGGCCTCCACCACGTCCAGGCGGTTTGACTCAGGCCGGTATACCACGCAGGAGTCCATGCGGCTCTCCTCGGCCAGCAGCCAGCGTCCCTTTATCTTGAAGTACTCCGGGAACATGGAGGTGCTGTGGTAGTCGTCCGGCACTATGCCGTCCCGCTCCGCAGGGGCCATGGCGGCGTCGGGGGCGTTTCTGAATATATCAAGGCCGAAATCCGGGGCCTTGTACCGGGGCATTTCAAAGGACATGTGGTTTCCTCCTCATCAGCAGAGAGTGGCATACATTACAGCCTTTATGGTGTGCATGCGGTTTTCCGCCTCGTCAAATACCACGCTCTGTCTGCCCTCGAATACCTCGTCCGTGACCTCCATCTCGGATATGCCGAACTTTTGGGCTATCTCCGCGCCTATGGTGGTGCGGGTATCGTGGAAGGAGGGGAGACAGTGCATGAATATGGCGGTATCCTTGGCGTTTTTCATGGCGGCGGCGTTTACCTGATAGGGGGTAAGCAGGCTTATTCGCTCTGCCCATACTCCATCCGGCTCGCCCATGGATACCCATATGTCGGTGTAGATAACGTCGGCGTTGGCGGTGCCCTCCTTTACGTCCTCGGTGAGGGTGACGGTGCAGCTGTTTTCCGCCGCGATGGCACGGCAGGTATCCACCAGCTCCTGGGCGGGGAACAGCGCCTTTGGCGCGCAGGCGGTGAAGTTAAGGCCCATCTTGGCGCAGGCTACCATGAGGGAATTGCCCATGTTGTTGCGGGCGTCTCCCATGTAGGTGAAGTTTATGCCCTTGAGGCGGCCCAGCTTTTCCTCGATGGTGAGCAGGTCCGCAAGCATCTGGGTGGGGTGGAACTGATCCGTCAGGCCGTTCCATACAGGAACTCCGGAGTATTTGGCAAGCTCCTCCACAAGCTGCTGGCTGTAACCCCGGTACTCTATGCCGTCGTACATCCTGCCCAGCACCCGTGCCGTATCGGGTATGCTCTCCTTTTTGCCCATCTGGGAGGAGCCGGGGTCGAGGTAGGTCACCCCCATGCCCAGATCCCGGCCTGCAACTTCAAATGAGCAGCGGGTGCGGGTGGAGGTCTTTTCAAAGAGCAGCACAATGTTTTTGCCGTCAAGGTACTTATGAGGCACCCCGGATCGCTTCATGCTCTTGAAGTCCTTTGAAAGGTCCAGAAGATAGCGTATTTCAGCAGGGGTGAAGTCCAATAGCTTGAGGTAGCTTTTGCCGCGAAGATTTACTGCCATGATTGTGGCCTCCTTTTAAGTTTATTTATATGATGATTTCTTTTTAATCGCGCCATAGGGGCATGCTCATGCACCTGGGGCCGCCCCGCCCCCGGGAAAGCTCCGAGCTGGGCATTTCCAGCACGGTAACGCCGTTGTCTCTCAGTATTTTGTTGGTTATGATGTTGCGGTCGTAGGCCGCTACCACGCCGGGGGAAATGCAGAGAGTGTTGGAAGCGTCGTTCCACTGCTCCCTCTCAGAGGCTATGGGATCCTTGCCGCCGCAGCGTATGAGGGACACGCTGTCCAGCTCCAGCTTTTCCCTGAATATATCCTCCAGAGGCTGGGTCAGCTCCCGGGCCCTTATGGCCTTGGGGCCGTTGCCCGGGGTTATTTCGTATATGCGCAGCGTTTCCCGTATGCCGGGGTGCATCACGAATTTGCCGGTATCCACCTGAGTGAGCACCGTATCAAGGTGCATGAAGGCGCGTATGTCGGGTATATCCAGTGCAAGCACCGTGCGTATCTTGCAGCCGGGGTCGCTGAACATGTTTTCGGAGAGAAGCTCCACAGCCTCCGGGCTGGTGCGCTGGGAAAGACCCACAGCAAGGACGGATTCCGAAAGGTTCAGCACGTCGCCTCCCTCTATGCAGAAGGGCATATCCGGCGTGTAGTAGAAGGGCACCTGCCCGGCGAAATCCGGATGATAGCCCAATATGTAGCGGGCGTATATGGTCTCCCGTCGGCGGGTCTCGGAGTACATCTTATTAAGGCTTACGCCTGTGCCTATGGAGGCGAAGGGATCCCGGGTGAAGTAAAGGTTGGGTATGGGCTCCAGCGCGAAGCGTCCCTCCCGGCGCACAAGGTCGGTAAGGGGGCTTTTGCCCTTTAGGGAAAGCTCTGACATGAGCACGCCGGCCATTGTCTTTTCTATCAGCTCAAGATCGTCCTGTATATTTGAAAGGTATCTGAAAAGCGGCTCGTGGCAGCTTTCGGCCAGGGGGCCTCCAAGGGATATGAACTCGCCTATAAAGGCCTTGCGCAGTTCCGGCCGATTGGATATGGTCTCAGCCATGAGCTTTTCGAGGTATACCACCTCCACGCCGTTGTCCGTAAGGGCTTGGGCGAAGGCGTCGTGCTCCCGCTGGGCTGCAGCGAGATAGGGTATGTCGTCGAACAAAAGCTGCTCCAGGCTGGTGGGGGTCAGGTGCTCAAGCTCCAGCCCCGGCCTGTGCAGCAGGACCTTTTTCAATGGGCCCGTTTCGCTGGTAACATGTATAGGCATTAGCTTTTCTCCTTTTGCTTGACTGTCAGTTAAATTTTATCATTTTTTCGCCCCTGCCGCAGGACAAATGAATTAGGGGCAAAGGTATTTTACGCCCTAAAATACAGCCATATAAGGCAAAAACCCCACGGCAACTGAGCCTTGCCATGGAAATGCTGCTGCGGTAAAATACAATATAAGATCGTAAATTTGTCCTATACTGCTTTGAAGGGAGCTTTTGCCGTGAAAGATACCGTACAGATACAGCCGGGCCACTGCTCGGAGATAGACCCACGCAGGCTTTTTTCTGTGGCGCGGGAGGTGATAGCCGCACCCACCCAGCCCCTGATACATCAGGGAGCCCGCTTTTTATACGTGAGCAAGGGGGAAGGTACGCTGCTGCTTCAGGGAAGGGGATACCGCCTAAGGGAGGGTACGCTCGTGGCCATAATGCCGTGGCAGATAAGCGAGGTTACGGAGGTATCCGCGCCGCTGACCTACTACCTGATACGTTATCAGCTGGATGCGGTGAATCTCGCCCTCAAGTCCCTTTGCAGCATAGCTCAGGACGACGAAGAGCTTCTTTCCCGAATAGAGGCTGCGCCGGTAGTTATATGCGGCGGCAGGGGAGCCGAGCGCATAGACAGTATTATGGGGCTTTTGCAGGCGGAGCCGGAGGACAGCGACGGCGGCCACTCGTCTGCCTATGCCATAAGCCTTATAATAGAGCTTATGATACTCTTCTGCCGTCAGGGACAGGGGAAGGAGGGCAGGGCTTCCGCAGCGGCGGGGGGCAGGAGCGAGGCGGCGCTGCTGCGCTATATTTATACCCATTTGAACGAAAAGCTGACCATAACGGAGCTTTCCGCCATGTTTTACATGAGCGAGGGCTCAATACGCAAGTACATAAGGGAGGTGAGCGGCCTGTCCTTCTTTGACCTGCTGGCCGAGATGCGGGTCACCCGCACCATGAACTTCCTGCTCTATACGGACTTCACCCTTGAGGAGATAGCCGGCATACTGGGCTATGTGGACGCCTCCCACATGTCCAAGGTGTTTGCCGCCAGAATGGGGACCAAGGCGGGGGAATACCGCAAAACCTACCGGCTGATATCCGAGCAGTGCGGCATACGGGAGACCCGCAGGGCTTACGATATAGTGTGCAGCATATACCGCAATTATGCCGAAAAACTGACGGCGGAATCCGTAGCGAAGGAGTTTGGCATCAGCCGCGACGAATTGCAGCGCATGCTGCTCTGCCTTGTGGAAAAGAATTTCGACAGCTTTCTGAACTATGTGCGAGTGCAGCAGGCCTGCCGTCTGCTCACCACCACCGCCGCCACCATCACCTCTATCGCCATAGAGGTGGGCTACAACACCGTAAAGTCCTTTACGAGAAACTTCCTGCGCTTCATGGTGATGACGCCAAGCAGCTACCGGAAGGCGGCGCAGGGCGCGATGGGCAAATAAACGAAAGGAAAAAGAAAAATGGAGCATGGATTCATAAACCTTACGCCTGAAAACATTATGGACGAGCACCTGTGCTGCATAATCCGCAGCAGGAAGCCCCACCCCGGCGTTGAGGCGAAGCGCCAATGGCTGGCTGAGCGGCTTGGGGAGGGACACGTTTTCCGCAAGTTAAATGTAAAGGGCTGTGTATTTATAGAATATGCCCCCTTGGAGACAGCGTGGACCCCTATACTGGGAGACAACTATTATTACATATACTGCCTGTGGGTGCTGGGCGAGCACAAGGGGCACGGCTACGGCCGGAAGCTTATGGAATACTGCCTGAATGACGCGAAGGAAAGGGGCAAGTCCGGCGTATGTATGCTGGGGGCGGAGAAACAGAAGGCCTGGCTGTCGGATCAGGCTTTTGCCATGAAGTACGGCTTTGAAGAGGTGGACAGCACCAAGGACGGGTATAAGCTCCTTGCGCTGTCCTTTGACGGAACGCTGCCGCGCTTCGCCCCAAATGCCAAAAGGCAGGCTATAGAGAACAAAGAGCTGATGGTATATTGCAGTGTCCCTATATCCTCCAGAGGGTAGAAACGCTGAAGGAGCATTGCGAAGAAAAGGCGATACCCGCCTCCTTCGTTCAGGTGGCGACGCTTGAGCAGGCAAAGGCGCTGCCCTGCGTATTCAACAACTGGGCGGTATTTTACGGCGGAAAGTTCCAAACGGTGAACCAGCTGGATGGCGGCATGCTGGATAAGATAATGGCGAGGGAGGACGCATGACGGAAAAAACAGAAAAGCTCTGGAGCACGTCGATACGCTGCTGAAGATATACGGCATATAAGGAGAAAGGAGCGGGAAAATACGATGAGCTGCCGTCCTGCGGCTGGCAGGTGTAAAAGATACCAGTGAAGGCGGGGACGGTGTGCTTCACAAGGGTCAAGTCGGAATAAGGGCAAAAAACGTCGAGAGATTCTCTTCTCGAACTCGAAAAAGTGGCTGAACGCCACTTTTTGACACTCTAAAGCCCCCGGTTTCCCGGGGGCTTTATGCTGTTCAGCAGGAGATTAGTCCAGCTCGCTCAGCTTCTTATAGTACTCATACTTGTTCTCGGCTTCCTTCTCGGCACGGTCGAAGAGCTGGTCTGCGACGGCGGGGAAGAGCTTCTTGAGGGAGGCGTAGCGGACCTCGCCCATGATGAAGTCCTTGTAATCGGTCTTTGCGGGCTTGCTGTCCAGAATGAAGGGGTTCTTGCCTTCCTTTGCCAGATCGGGATTGTACCTGTACAGGGGCCAATAACCGGCTTCGACGGCTTTCTTGGCTTCTTCCTGGCTCTTGCCCATTTTGATGCCGTGGTTGATGCAGGGTGCGTAGGCGATTATGAGGGAGGGGCCCTTATAAGCCTCAGCCTCGGTGATAGCCTTCATAAGCTGGTTCTTATCGGCGCCCATGCAGACCTTTGCTACGTATACATAGCCGTAGCTCATGGCCATCATGCCCAGATCCTTCTTACCGGTACGCTTGCCGGCAGCTGCGAACTTGGCGATGGGGCCGGTAGGAGTAGCCTTGGAGGCCTGGCCGCCGGTATTGGAGTATACCTCGGTATCCAGAACCAGTACGTTGACGTCCTGATCCTGTGCGAGCACGTGATCCAGTCCGCCGTAGCCGATGTCGTATGCCCAGCCGTCGCCGCCGAAGATCCACTGGCTCTTCTTTATCAGCAGGTCCTTATTGGCCAGAACTTCGCGGCCCAGAGTGCAGGCCTCGCATACGCACTTCTTGCCGTTGGCAAGCCAATCCTTCTCATAGGGGGTACCGGTGAGGTCGGGGTCAACGCTTGCGTTGAGCTCTGCGATGAGCTTATCTGCAGCCTTGCGGGAGCCCTCGGCGTCGTCCATGTTGTCCAGCCATTCTTTGCCTGCGGCCTTGAGGTTGGCATCGCAGTACTCGACGGCGATCAGCTTCTCAACGGTGTCGGCAAGCTTTGCGCGGCGCTGAGTGGTGGCCAGGTTCATACCGAAGCCAAACTCGGCGTTGTCCTCGAACAGGCTGTTTGCCCATGCAGGGCCAAAGCCCTTCTTGTTTACGGAGTAAGGCACGGTAGGTGCGGAGCCGCCGTAGATGGAGGAGCAGCCGGTGGCGTTGGCGATCATCATCCTGTCGCCGTAGAGCTGGGTCACCAGCTTGATGTAGGGGGTCTCGCCGCAGCCTGCGCAGGCGCCGGAGAACTCGAACAGAGGCTGGAGGAACTGGCTGTTCTTTACTGTGTTGTGGTTGAACTCCACATCGGGATCGGGAAGCTCGAGGCAGAAGTTCCAGTTGGCGTTCTCAGCCTCTTCGCAGGAAGCGAGGGAGGTCATGGTGAGGGCGCCCTTTGCCTTTGCGGGGCATATATCCGCGCAGTTGCCGCAGCCGGAGCAATCCAGGGGGCTTACCTGCATGCGGAACTTATAGCCTGCGAATTCCTTGCCGGTAGCTGCCTTGGTCTCAAAGGGAACCTCGGTGCCGTCCTTGATGAGGAAGGGACGTATGCAGGCATGGGGGCAAACCATGGCGCACTGGTTGCACTGTGCGCAGGCCTCGGCGTTCCATACGGGCACTTCAACGGCGATACCGCGCTTCTCATACTTGGTGGTGGCGGTGGGTACGCAGCCGTCGGGAGCCAGCTTGGAAACGGGCAGCTTGTCGCCGTTCTGAGCCAGTACGGGTTTGATGAATTCCTTGAAGTAAGGATCGTCGGTAACGTCCTCAACTACCTTGCCTTCGGTGGTGGTAGCCCAGGACTCGGGATACTTGACCTCTTCGAAGCCGGTGGCGCCGGCTTCGATGGCGGCATAGTTCTTCTGAACCACTTCGTCGCCCTTCTTGGCGTAGGACTTCTTGGCGGCGGCCTTCATGTAGTCGATGGCCTGATCCGCGGGGATTACGTTGGCAAGCACGAAGAAGGCGGCCTGCATAACGGTGTTGATGCGGTTGCCCATGTCAACGCTGCGGGCGATCTTCACGCCGTCCATGTTGTAGAACTTGACATGCTTCCGGGCGATGATGTTCTTCATGGGAGCGGGGAGCTCATGCTCCATCTCGGCGAGAGTCCAGGGGGAGTTGAGGAGGAATATGCCGTGATCCTTGATGTGCTCAAGCATGTCGTACTTGGTCACATAGGAGGAGTTATGGCAGGCGATAAAGTCAGCCGCATCGATGAGGTAGGGGCTCTGAATGGGCTGCTTGCCGAAGCGCAGATGGGATACGGTAAGGCCGCCGGACTTCTTGGAGTCGTATGCGAAGTAGCCCTGTGCGTACATGTCGGTGTGATCGCCTATGATCTTTATGGAGTTCTTGTTGGCGCCGACGGTACCGTCGGAACCAAGGCCATAAAACATGCAGGCAATGGTGCCCTCGGGAGCGGCGTTTACCTGCTCCTTGACGGGCAGGGAGGTGAAGGTGACGTCGTCGGTGATGCCCACGGTGAAGTGGTTCTTCATCTCGCCGTCCAGATTGTCATACACAGCCTTGGCCATGGAGGGGGTGAACTCCTTGGAGCCCAGACCGTAACGACCGCCTACTACCTTGATGTCTGCGCGGCCGCACTCTACCAGAGCGTTTACAACGTCCTGATACAGAGGCTCGCCCAGAGAACCGGATTCCTTGGTGCGGTCCAGAACGGCGATCTTCTTTACGGAGGCGGGTATAGCCTTTACGAACCTGTCGGCAGGGAAAGGACGGTACAGGCGGACCTTCAGCAGACCCAGCTTGGCGCCCTTGGCGTTCAGGTGATTGATGGTCTCTTCTACTACGTCTGCGCCGCTGCCCATTATGACGATGATGTTCTCGGCGTCAGGTGCGCCAACGTAATCGTAGAGGTTATACTTGCGGCCGGTGAGCTCGCCAACCTTGTCCATATAATCCTGTACGATGTCGGGCAGGTCGAGATACAGCTTGTTGGCAGCCTCGCGGCCCTGGAAGTAGATATCGGGGTTCTGGGCGGAGCCGGCAAGATGGGGATGCTCGGGATTGAGGGCGCGGTCGCGGAAGCGCTTTACGGCGTCCCTGTCCAGCAGCTTATCCATATCCTCATAGTCGATGAGCTCTACCTTCTGGACTTCGTGGGAGGTGCGGAAGCCGTCGAAGAAGTGTACGAAGGGTATGCTGGACTTGATGGCGGACAGATGGGTCACAAGCGCCAGATCCATAACCTCCTGTACGGAAGCGGAGGCAAGCATTGCGAAGCCGGTCTGGCGGCAGCCCATAACATCGCTGTGGTCGCCAAAGATGGAAAGGGCATGGTACGCGAGGGCACGGGCGGATACGTGGAATACAGCGGGAAGCTGCTCGCCGGCGATCTTGTACATGTTGGGGATCATGAGCAGCAGGCCCTGGGAAGCGGTGAAGGTGGTGGTCAGGGCGCCTGCCTTGAGGGAGCCGTGAACTGCACCGGCCGCACCGGCCTCGGACTGCATCTCGGCTATTTTAACCTTCTGGCCAAAAAGGTTAACGCGGCCGTTTGCTGCCCAATCGTCTGCCACTTCCGCCATGGGGGAGGAAGGGGTGATGGGGTATATCGCAGCTACGTCGCTAAACGCATAAGCAACGTGCGCAGCAGCGGTATTACCATCGATAGTCATGGTTTTTGCCATTGTGATGTGACCTCCTGATATAGTTGTTATGTTAGATAAAAAGGAATGCCGTATACCTTGTGGACGGCCCGGGAGAACCCCGAAAATATGGTATCCGCATGTATACATTATGATTATACAAGCGAGGCATGAGAGTGTCAAGGAAGGCGGTAAAAATGCTCTGCTGTACGGTGTGGAATGACTGAAGAAAAACAATTGTGTTAAATATTTAACTACTTTATAAAGAATAAAGGTCTTCGCGTACTAAACGCATAATATACAGAAGCCGCCAGACATAATAAAATATAATATTTATAAAAAAACACGATAAAGTGTTGCATTTTCTGTAATTTGGTAATAATATCTTAATATTAAAGATATATGCAGGAATGCATAAAGGAGAGTAAAAATTTATGCCCGCGAAAATGAAAATCAGGTCCGCCTACTCTACACTGCCCACGGCAGAACGCAAAGTTGCTGATTTCATTTTGGAAAACCCGGCGCGCGCCTCGCTCATGGTGATAAATGAAATAGCCGAGGCTGCCGGCGTATCCGTCCCGTCAGTTACGCGTCTTGCCCGCAAGCTGGGCTACAATGGTTTTTTGGATTTCCGTGTTGCCCTTGCCAGCGGCTCCTCCTCCATCGAGTCCCTCAAGAGCGATCCGATCCGTCCAACAGATAACGATGAGGCTGTTATCGAAAAAATGTTTCTTGCCTCCATGCGCGCCATGGAAGACACACTCAAGGCATTGCCCAAGAACAAGCTTTCCACCCTTGCCGAAAAGGCTGTAAGGGCAAAGCGCATATTCGTATTCGGCACCGCCAGCAGCGAGTTCCTTGCGAGGGACATTGCCTACCAGTTAAACTACATGGGCTACGACGCCACAGCGGTATCCGATTCCATGGTGATGGATGTGCTGTCCGCCCGCTTTACTGTGGACGATGTGTTTATAGGCATTTCCCGGAGCGGCCGCACAAAGCTGCTGCTTGATGCCCTCAAGGCCGCCAAGGCCTGCGGCACCTATACCGCCTTCGTAAGCAACTATATCAACTCCCCCGCAGCCAATATCGCAGATGCCTTCTTCTGCACCAGCGGCGTTGATGACATGAAGAGCATAACCGGCAGGGAGAGCAATCTCACCATACTCACCCTCTTCGGGTCCCTGATAGTGCTTATGGCCCGCAAGACCGCGCCCCAGCAGGATTAAGCAAGCAGTATATGCTGACAAAAGACCTGCATACACACACCTTATACAGTCACGGCAAGGGAACTCCCGAGGAGAATGTCCTTGCCGCTGTTTCTATGGGGCTGAAAACCGTGGCGGTAAGCGAGCACGGCCCGGGGCATATGTTCTTCGGAGTAAGGGGCAGAAAACTGGGCCACCTCCGCCGGGAAATGGACAGGCTGAAGGAAAAGTATTCCGATAAGATAGAGGTGCTTTTCGGCATTGAGAGCAACCTTGTGGGATACGGCCTTACAGACATACCAAAGGATCTTCTCGACGTGTTTGACGTGCGGCTTCTGGCCTTCCACAAGGGGGGCAGGCCCAGCGACGGCTTCGGCTTTGCCCGCAGCCTTGAGTCGCTGCACCTAGGCGGACCGGATCCCGTGAAAACCGCCGAGGCGCTGCTTGCAGCAGGTGAAAAGTATAAAATAGACATATTCGCCCACCCGGGGTTGTATGTAAAATGCGACATACCCACTCTCGCCAGGGGGGCGAAGGAGCTGGGAATAAAGCTTGAGATAAACGCCGCCCGTGTGACCATGAGCGACGAGGAGCTAAGACAGGCTGCCGATATAGGCGCAGAGTTTATAATAGGCAGCGATGCCCATTGGCCCTCCCGGGTGGGGGACGATGCGTTAGCCCTTGCCGCCGCAAAGCGCGCGGGGGTAGAAGGCAGCGTAGTCAACATAGTCAGGTAACAGCATATAAGAAGGCCCCGCGTTTTGCGGGGCCTTTTTGCGATCGCTTTCCGCTTATCTGTACATCCTTGCCACTTCCTGATAGGTCTTGGTTATTTCCTGAAGTATCTCCGGGTGGTCGAAGTCCCGGTTGTACACTATGCGGGTCTCCCGCGCCATGCTCAGGTTTTCTATGGGCAGCGCCGCTATCTTGCCCTTGCGCAGTTCGTCCATACAGGCGCTCTTGGGCAGTATGGATACGCCCAGATCCTTTCGTATAAGGTCCTTTATGGTAGCGATGTTATCTACCTCTATTGTCACGTTGAAGTTCCTGATGGAATCGCCTATGCTCTCCAGCGTGGATTCAAAAAGCTGCCGCGTGGCGGAGGTGGGCAGTCTCAGTATCATCTGCTCTCCTTTAAGCTCGTTCAGCGTTACCATCGCCCGCCTGCTCAGAGGGTTATTCACGGACATGGCGCATACCAGATAGTCCGTGTCAAGCATGAGCGAGGAGAAGCCCGACCCCACCGGCATGCCCTCCACTATGGCCAGGTCCAACTCGTAGTTCCCCAGCATATCATAAAGATTTTTTATCGTATCAGTAGCTATTGTTATGCTCAGGCCGGGGTTTTGGGCTGCGCACTTTGCCAGCGCCTCGGTGGTAAGGTTACTTTCCGCGGTGTGCGTAAGCCCGATTTTAAGGTTGGTTATGTTTTTTTCGAAATTGGCAAGCTCAGACCTCAGCTTGCCGTCCAGCGCCTTAATGCGCCTGGCGTAGCGGACGGCTATTTCGCCCTGATCCGTAAGCTTTAGCCCGCCCTTTCCGCGTATAAACAGGGGCACCCCCAGCTCCTGCTCCAGCTCTTTTATATGATGGCTGACGGCGGGCTGGGTAAGGGACAGCTCCTCCGCCGCTCTGGTGAAATTTTTATGCTCTGCGACGCATAAAAGCGTCTCCATTTTTACGCTTAGCATAGTTTTCCCTCCTTGTAACATAAATTTAATTTATCATACTCAAAAATACTATAATTTGATTTTTGTATTTAACAGCATATCATATATATTACCCAGGGGCAAGGAGATATAAAGGAATTCGGGAAAGGAGAGCAGCATGAACGGTCTTAAAAGAGAAAAGCATCTTTTTGAAGAGGCGCCAATGGCAGAGGCCATACTTTCCCTTGCCATACCTGCGGTAATGGGCCAGATAATACTTGTGATATACAACATGGCGGATACCTTCTTCGTTGGCCTCACCGGCAGCGACGCCATGATTACTGCCGTGACGGTATGCATGCCCGCCTTTATGTTCCTTTCCGCTATAGCCAATCTCTTCGGCGTAGGCGGCGCAAGCGTAATTGCCCGGGCATTGGGCAACAAAAACGTGGACCGGGCAAGGGACACCGCAAGCTTCGCTTTCTGGGGCTGCCTTATAGCTGCGGCAGTATATTCCATCGGCGCGTATCTTTTTAGGGATACCTTCGTAAACCTTCTGGGGGGCTCCGACTCTCAGGTACACCGCCACGCAGTTGAGTACCTGCTCTGCACGGTGGTGGCGGGAGGCGTCGTGACCTCCATGAACACGCTGCTTGCCCACCTTATCCGCTCTGAGGGCCGTTCCCTGCAGTCCAGCACGGGTATAGCCATAGGCGGCGTGCTGAATATCGCCCTGGATCCGTTGTTCATGTTCGTGATACTGCCCGCCGGACGGGAGACTTTAGGGGCAGCGTTGGCCACCGCCCTTTCCAACGTGGCGACGCTAATATACTTCATTATAGTTATAGGCAAAAACAGGCCCCATACGGCGCTGTACTTCGCCCCCCGCAGGGCAATGCTGGCGGCTGCCATACCTTCGGACGTTTTGAGCACCGGCATACCTGCCTGCCTTATGACGCTGTGCGAGAACATCTCCTACGGCGTGCTGGATAACCTGATGGCGCTCTCCGGCACCGCTGCTCAGGCCGGCATAGGCGTGGCCAAAAAGGTGAATATGCTGGCTCACTGCATGGTGCGCGGCATGGCCCAGGGCGTGCTTCCCCTGATAGCCTACAACTACGCGGCAGGCGACTACAAGCGTATGCGCTCCGCGGTGCTCACCTCCACTGCCATATCCGCATGCCTGGCCGGGCTTTGCACCGCAATCAACCTCTGCTTTGCCCATGAGCTCATAAGCGTATTCATCAGGGGAGGCGAGTCCATGGCCTACGGCATGAAGTTCCTCCGCATACTCTGCATAGGCGCGCCCTTCTCCGCCTGCGCCTATGCCTTCATATCCTTCTTCCAGGCCACCGGCCA
>OGXT01001230.1_pt1 | contig 26154 bp, 18 predicted proteins | sample 1576361 | NCBI WGS metagenome assembly OGXT01 (sample SAMEA3541514, study PRJEB24748) | human gut metagenome | biome: human gut; feature: human-associated habitat; material: faeces | place: China | collected 2012 | reverse complement strand
CAAAGCATCAGGTGCCGGTTGGTGATCTTGCCAGCTACCGCGGTAATGCCTACCTTGGAATCGATGCCGGTTCTACCACCACGAAAGCCGCTCTGGTCGGAGAAGACGGTACTCTTTTGTACTCCTTCTACCATGGCAATGACGGTGATCTGGACAGGAATGACGGCGCTTTCCCTGCTTTGCGCCCTGGCGATGGGCAACCAAGGGGAGCTGGCGTCGGCGGCGCTGGATGGTGCGGCCTCGGCCATCGAACTGGGGATTTCTATGGCAGGGGTCCTCTGTCTGTGGATGGGGGTGATGGAGGTCATGCAGCGTGCCGGGCTGGCGGAAAAGCTGGCCCGCCTGCTGCGGCCCATCCTCCGGCGGCTGTTTCCGGATTTTGCCGGGGATCGGGGGACCATGGACACCATCGCCGCCAATGTCTCGGCCAACCTGTTGGGACTGGGCAACGCCGCCACCCCCCTGGGGCTGGAGGCTGCCCGGCGGATGAGCCGCCGGACCCCAGGGGTGGCCAGCGACAGCTTGTGCATGCTGGTGGTGTGCAACACCGCGTCCATCCAACTGATTCCCACCACGGTGGCTGCGGTCCGCATGGCGGCGGGGAGCGCCACGCCCTTTGACATTCTGCCGGCGGTGTGGGTGACCTCCGCCTTGTCTGTGGCCACAGGGATTCTGGCGGCCAAGCTGCTGTCCAGGCTCTGGCGGTCGTAGGAAAGGAGGCGGAGCCGATGCAGTTGGTGCTGGACCTGCTGGTGCCGGGAATCATTGCGGGGGTCTCCTGCTATGGCATGGCAAAACGGGTGGATGTCTATGATGCCCTGCTCCAGGGGGCGGCCAAGGGGCTGGAGATTCTGCTGCGGATTCTGCCCGCTCTGGTCACACTGCTCACGGTGGTGGCCATGCTCCGGGCCTCGGGGGCGCTGGAACTGGCGGCGGAACTGTTGGCGCCCGCCCTGGAGTGGCTGGGTATCCCGCCGGAGACGGTGGGGCTGATGCTGGTCCGACCCATCAGCGGCAGCGCCGCCCTGGGGGTGGGGTCGGAGCTCATTACCACCTATGGCCCGGACTCCACCATTGGGCGCACGGCAGCGGTGATGCTGGGCTCCACAGAGACCACCTTTTATACCATTGCGGTGTATTTCGGCGCAGCGGGGATCAAGAAAACCCGGTATGCGGTGCCGGCGGCCCTCTGTGCCGATTTGGCGGGCTTTTTCTTTGCCTCCCTTACGGTGCGGCTGTTTTTGGGATAACAGTGGGATCGGAGATGGGCAGGGCGGGTTTGCAAGGGGTTGGTTGTGTGTTATAATGCAGGAAAGTCCGATGCGAGGAGAACGGGAGCGCGTAGGGAGAAAGCGGGGGGCTGTTGCCCTCAGGTTTACTGCTGTCCCTGGAAAGGAGGCTCCGTTATGGCGGAACGGACGCTGCACACCCCCCTGACAGACCTGCCCGGCGTGGGTCCCGCCCGGGCGCGGGCCCTGGATAAGCTGGGCCTGTCCACAGTGGCGGACCTGCTGGCCTATTTTCCCCGGGAGTATGAGGACCGCACGGTGCGGGAAGGCATTGCCTGGCTTCCGGCGGACACGCCGGTCTGCTTTTCCGCCGTAGTGGCGGAACCCTTTCGCACCAGCTATATCCGCAAGGGGATGGAGCTGACCAAGGGACGGATCGTGGACGGTACCGGCCAGGCGGCGGTTACATTTTTTAATCAGAACTATGTCCGCAAGGCCCTCCAGCCGGGACAGACTTATTTTTTTTACGGGACCCTTACGGGGGAAGGGTACCGCCGGTCTATGGTAAACCCCGCCTTTGAGCGGGAGGGGGCACATCAGCTCACAGGAGGCATTTTCCCGGTCTATCCTCTGACTGCGGGGATCACCAATCGGTTTCTCACGGGGCTGGTCCGGGCGGGGCTGGCCTGCCTGTCCCAGGTGCAGGAGACCCTGGGGGACGACCTGCGGGAGACCTATGATCTGGTCCCTGTGGAGCAGGCCTATGGGAGCATTCATTTTCCCGCCTCTTGGGAGGCCCTGACCAAGGCCCGGCGGCGGCTGATGTTTGAGGAGCTGTTCTGCCTGAACCTGGGTCTGACCCTCATTCGGGGACGGCGGGGAGAACAGCGGGCCTGTCCCTTTGTGCGGCAGGACCTGGAGGGCTTTACCAGCCGGCTGCCTTTTTCCCTCACCCCGGCCCAGCTGCGGTCGGTGAAGGAAGCGGCGGCGGATTTGCGGCGGGCTGTTCCCATGAACCGCCTGCTGCAGGGGGACGTGGGCTCGGGCAAGACGGTGGTGGCCGCGGCCTGCGCCTATTTTGCCTGGCAGAACGGCTGTCAGGCGGCGCTGATGGCCCCCACGGAGCTGTTGGCCCAGCAGCATCAAAGGACCATGGAAACCCTTCTGGCGGGGACAGGCCTTCGGGTGGGGCTTCTGGTGGGCTCCATGACCGCCGCCCAGAAGCGAGACTGCCGGGCGGCCCTGGCCGCGGGGGCGCTGGACCTGATTGTGGGAACTCACGCGCTGCTCAGTGAAGGGGTATCCTTCCGGCGGCTGGGGCTGGTCATCACCGACGAGCAGCACCGCTTTGGGGTGGGGCAGCGCAGCCGCCTCGCTGCCAAGGGGAACAATCCCCACCTGATGGTGATGTCTGCTACCCCCATTCCGCGCACACTGGCGCTGATGATCTACGGCGATCTGGATGTGTCGATACTGGACGAGCTGCCCCCCGGGCGGCAGCCGATCGAAACCTACGCCGTGAGCAGCCGCAAGCGGGAACGCGCCTATGGATATGTAAAAAAACATCTGGACGCGGGGCGACAGGGCTATGTCGTTTGTCCGCTGGTGGAAGAGGGCGAAACCGACCTCGCTTCGGCACAGGAATACGCCGAGCGGCTGTCTGCCGGTGCGTTTGCGGGCTATCGGCTGGGGCTGCTGCACGGACGCATGAAAGCCGCCGACAAAGAGCGGGTGATGTCCGCTTTTGCTGCCGGTGAGATCGATCTGCTGGTATCCACCACCGTGGTGGAGGTGGGGGTGAATGTGCCCAACGCGGTGATTATGGTGATCGAAAACGCCGAGCGGTTTGGGTTGGCGCAGCTGCACCAGCTGCGCGGGCGCGTGGGGCGCGGCCGATATGCCTCCACCTGTATTTTGATTTCCGATGCCCAAAACGAGGAGGCTCGCCGCCGCTTAAAGGTGATGTGCGAGACCAACGACGGGTTCCGCATCGCGGACGAGGATTTGAAGCTGCGCGGTCCCGGCGACTTTTTCGGCAGCCGCCAGCACGGCTTACCCAACTTGAAAATCGCCGATCTGCAAGCGGATATGGCGTGGCTGCGCGAGGCGGGGGACGCCGCCCGCCGGTTGACCGCGACCGACCCCGCGCTGGAACAGCCGGAAAACGCGCTGCTGCGGCAGGAGATCGCGCTGCTGTTTGGGCAAGTGGGCGAACAAGGCTTCAATTAAGGCTTGTATCCCTCCGCAAGGTATGATAAAATAAAACAATATGGATCTGCTGAATCGACAGGGAGGTTGACAAGATGGCAGAGGAAAGACAACTCGCAAAAGTGTACGACCCGCATGAGGTGGAGGACCGCATTTATCAGTTCTGGCTGGACGGCGGCTATTTTCATGCCGAGGTCAATCCGGATAAAAAGCCCTATACCATCGTGATGCCGCCCCCCAACATCACCGGGCAGCTGCACATGGGCCACGCGCTGGACAACACCTTGCAGGATATTCTGATCCGCTGGCGGCGGATGCAGGGATACGAGGCGCTGTGGGTGCCGGGTACCGACCACGCGTCCATCGCCACCGAGGCGAAGATTGTGGAGGCGATGGCCAAAGAGGGGCTGACCAAAGAGGATTTGGGGCGCGACAAGTTTTTGGAGCGCGCTTGGGATTGGAAAAACACCTTTGGCAACCGCATCGTGAGCCAGCTCAAGAAGATGGGCTCCTCCTGCGATTGGGAGCGCGAGCGCTTCACCATGGACGAGGGCTGCTCCAAAGCGGTGCGCGAGGTGTTTGTGCGGCTGTATGAAAAAGGGCTGATCTACCGCGGCGAGCGGATGGTCAACTGGTGCCCGCATTGCTGCACCTCCATTTCGGATGCCGAAGTGGTGTTTGAGGAAAAAGACGCGTTCTTCTATCATTTGCGCTATCCGCTGGCGGACGGTTCCGGCTATGTGGAGCTGGCGACCACCCGTCCCGAAACGCTGCTGGGCGATACCGCCGTGGCGGTGCACCCCGACGACGAGCGCTACCGCGCGTTGGTGGGCAAAAATGTGATTCTTCCGCTGGTGGGCAAAGAGATTCCCGTTGTGTCGGACACCTATGTGGAAATGGACTTCGGTACCGGCGTGGTGAAGATCACTCCCGCCCACGACCCGAACGACTTCGAGGTGGGCTTGCGCCATGATCTGGAGGTCATTACTGTTACCACCGAAGACGGTCACATGAACGAAAAAGCGGGCAAATACGAAGGTATGACGCTGGATGAGTGCCGCAAAGCGATCGTGAAAGACCTGGAAGAGCAGGGCTATCTCATCAAGATCGAGCCGTTGCGCCACAATGTGGGCACCTGCTACCGCTGCGGCACGGCGATCGAGCCGCGGGTGTCGATGCAGTGGTTTGTCAAGATGAAACCGCTGGCGGAACCGGCGATCGAAGCGGTGCGCAACGGCGAAACCAAATTTGTGCCCGAACGGTTTGACAAAACCTATTATCACTGGATGGAAAACATCCGCGACTGGTGCATTTCGCGCCAGCTGTGGTGGGGTCACCGCATCCCGGCGTGGTATTGCGCCGACTGCGGCGAAACCATCGTTTCGCGCGAGGACCCGACCGTTTGCCCGCATTGCGGCGGCACCCATCTGCATCAGGACGAGGACACGCTGGATACCTGGTTCTCGTCGGCGCTGTGGCCGTTTTCGACGCTGGGTTGGCCGGACAACACGCCGGAGCTGAACTATTTCTATCCCACCGATACGTTGGTCACCGGCTACGACATCATCTTCTTCTGGGTGGCGCGCATGGTGTTTTCCGGCGTGGAGCATATGCACAAAGCGCCGTTCTCCACTGTGCTGATCCACGGTCTGGTGCGCGACGCGCAGGGGCGCAAAATGTCCAAATCGCTGGGCAACGGTATCGACCCGTTGGAGGTCATTGACCAGTACGGCGCGGATGCGCTGCGGTTTATGCTGGCGACCGGCAACAGTCCCGGAAACGATATGCGCTTTATCGAGGAAAAGGTGGCGGCTTCGCGCAACTTTGCGAACAAGCTGTGGAACGCGGCGCGCTTTATTCTGATGAACATCGACGGCCAGCCGGTGAAACTGTCGCTGCCGGAAACGCTGACGCTGGAGGACAAGTGGATCGTGTCCAAGCTGAACACGCTGGCGCGCGATGTCACTGAAAATCTGGAAAAATTCGAGCTGGGTATGGCGGTGCAAAAGCTGTACGACTTTATTTGGGACAACTTCTGCGACTGGTATATCGAGCTGTGCAAATCCCGCCTGCAGGGCGAGGGCGCGGCGGATGCCCGCCGGGTGCTGGTGTATGTGATGACCCGCCAGCTGCAGCTGCTGCATCCGTTCATGCCGTTCATCACCGAGGAGATCTGGCAAACGCTGCCGCACGAGGGCGCGACGCTGATGCGCACCGCGTGGCCGGTGTACGACGCGGCGCTGCATTTCCCGGAAGAGGAAAAAGAGATGGAGCGCATCATGGATGCGATTCGCGCCATCCGCAACCGCCGCGCGGAGATGAACGTGCCGCCGTCGCGCAAAGCGCAGGTGTATGTCGAAACTGCGTTTGCCGATACATTCGAGAGCGGTCGTCCGTTCTTCAGCCGGTTGGCATCGGCGGCGGAGGTCACCGTGGGGCAGTCGTTTGATGTGCCGGGCGCGGTGAGCATCGTCACGGCGGATGCGACCATCAAGATTCCGATGGCGGATCTGGTGGATCTGGAGGCGGAAAAAGCCCGCCTGCAAAAGGAAAAAGAAACGGTGCAAAAACAGCTGGACGGCGTGTTGGCGCGGTTGAGCAACGAGGCTTTCACCTCCAAAGCGCCGGAAGCGGTGGTCAACACCGCCCGCGACAACGCGGCGCGCCTGCAGGAGAAGCTGGCGCTGCTGCAGCAAAGCATGGAGCAGCTGGGATAATCCAAAGCAGCCTCAGAAAAGGCGGTGACACGATGGTGTCGCCGCCTTTTTTATGCATAGCCGGGGTGCCATCGGCGCATACTCTTTACCAGAAGCAAGGGGAGGGGAATGCGTTCATGCTGGATATTCTCAAAGTGATCGGGATGTCGCTCGGGTCGGCGATCGTGCTGTTTTTGCTGACCAAGCTGATGGGCAACAAGCAGATTTCGCAGCTGACCATGTTCGATTATGTGATCGGTATCACCATCGGCTCTATCGCCGCCGAAATGTCCACCGAGCTGGAAAAACCGCTGCATTCGGTGACGGCGCTGGTGGTGTATGGGGTGCTGGCGTTCATCATTTCGGTGGTGGTGCAGCGCTCCATCAAAGCGCGTAAGGTGATCGACGGGCGCGCCATCGTGCTGCTGGACAACGGCAAGCTGTACCGCGAAAATTTCAAAAAAGCGCGATTGGATCTGAACGAGTTCTTGACTCTGTGCCGCATCGAGGGGTATTTTGATCTGCGCCAGGTGCAAACGGCGGTGATGGAATACACCGGCAAGATCAGCTTTTTGCCGGTATCGCAAAACCGACCCGCCACACCTGCCGATTTGGGGCAATCCCCCACACAGGAAAAGCTGATGGCGGCGCTGGTGCTTGACGGGCATGTGCAGCACGAGAATTTGCAGCGCACCGGCAAGGACGAGATCTGGCTGAAACGCCAGTTGTCGGCGCAGGGGTATCCCGACGAAACGCAGGTGTTTTTGGCGATGTGCGATGACCAAAACGCGCTGATCGCCTTTCCGATGCACAACCCCTCCGCCCCGCAGGACGCGTTTCAATAAACGGCAAAAGCCGCTCCGGATCATCATTATCCGGAGCGGCTTTCGTGTAAAGAGAGAGGCAGTTAGCCGATAAACATTTGTGTCCAGTAATGACCGTCCGCCACATAACCTACGCCGATCTGGGTGAAAGAGGCGTTCAAAATATTGGCGCGATGACCGTCTGAATTCATCCAACCGTCCACCACTGCTTCGGGCGTTTGGTAGCCCATGGCAATGTTTTCGCCGGCGGTGCGGTAGGCAATGCCAAAGCGTTTCATCATATCAAACGGGCTGCCGTAGGTCGGGGAGGTGTGGCTGAAATACTGGTTGTCCTTCATATCCTGCGATTTCAGCCGCGCTACCGCGGACAGCTCACTATTCAGTGTCAACGCCGACAACCCATTTGCCACGCGAATTTCGTTGACCAGCTCCACCACCCGCTTTTCCGCGTCCGAAACCGTGTCGTTCGGGATATCGGGGGTGTTGTCCGGAGCCGAATCACCGGTATCGGGCAGAGAGGGGGCGTCGGTATCCGGGGTGCTGTCTGCGTCCGGATTCTCGTCGGTGGCGGGCGGAGCGATCCACTCCGGCAGATTGCAGCCGTATTTTTCAAGCAACTGCTGAAGCGCGGCGGTGTCCAGCTCGCAGCCCTCTGATGCGTTGACAGCATACGCGTACACATGTGTGTTCGCTGTATTTCCTTCTGCCATGACGGGAATGGCTGCACCGGACGCCAAAACCAGCGCGCTCATAGTGGTAGCAGCATATCGTATCGTTTTGTTCATAGGGAAATACCTCCTGAGAAATTTTAAGGAAACGCGTGGTTTCCTTGGGTTCCATCATACCGAACCCGGGTGGGAGATACAACCCACAATATCTGGCAGTCCTGCCAGCGCTTTCAAAAAATTGCAAAAAAGTTCCACCCCCGGCGATCAAATCGTCGGGGGTGGAACTCTATGTGGGAAAGGAGATTAGAAATGAGCAATTTGTCCGGTGGCTGCTTTCAGGATCAGCAACGCATCGGCAGCGGTGATCGCTCCCTGCGCGTCGCCGTCTGCGTTGGCGGCAGCCGCCTCGGTCGCGGTGAGCGTAATCTTGCCCGCAGCCGCTTGCAGCGCCATCAGTGCGTCGGTCACATCAATTTTGCCGTCGCCGTTGACATCGCCCTTGGCGTATTGCAGCGCTGCCAGCGCGGTATTCAGCGCAGCAGTGGCTTCGTCCACCTGCGCCTGCGTCGCGGCGGTGTCGTTCAACATTGCCTGTGCCGCAGTCAGCGCGGTTTGCAGCGCTGCTTTGGTGTCGGCGGTGTACGCTTTGCCGTCCGCCAGCACCGCGTTCACGCCCGCGATCGCCGCGGTCAGCGCCGCTTTATCGACGGTGGGCTGCACACTGGTGTCCTCGATCCAGATATCCGACAGCGTCAGCCGGCATATCGGCGATTCGTCGGTATCAGGCAGTTTGTACGCATCGTTTATATCGCATTGGATGATAAGCTCTTTAACATCTTTCCAGTCGAGCTGGCGTGTGCCCATAGACGACAGCGGAATGTCCACTTCAAACACATCCGGTGTCAACACATCTGCCGGTCGGATCTGAACAAACTCACTGGCGCATTCGGTGTTATCCACATGGGAGGAACGCAGCCGGAGTCGCAGCTCTTTCCAAATCGATGCGGGATCCACGGTTTGATCGGTGGTGCTGAAGATAACGGTGGCTTTCAGATGCATATTCGGGTTGGCACCGTTTTCGGCAGAGCCGGACAGATCGATACCGTTGTCCGGCTGCAGCGCACCAGCCACACCATCCGCGGCAGTCCAGTCAATATAGAACATACTGCCGTACAGCAAGCGGGAGTTTGTGCCTTCGGATTTCGAGAAGGTCATCATCACACCGGCGGTGGACAGCCGTTTCAGGTTCTTTTTGGCTTCCTTCAAATTCGCCAGCGCCTCGTTGACTTCTTCCTGGGTAGCGTTTTTGTTGGCGTTGACAACCATCGCCAAGCGATAGGCCTCTTTGTATGCCACCACCGTTTCCGGCGTATATGCTGACTCGTTGATGACATATTTCAGCTGAATTTGCAGTGCGCTCTTGTCCGCTGTCGGACGCTCGGTGTAATACGCCGAACGGTCAATGTGGACGCTTTCCGCCAGCGCGTTGCCGCTTTCATCGGTCAGAGCCAGAGTGAGCGTTTGTCCGGTAGCATAGGGCGTTTCCAGCTCACGAATGATCTGCAATCGGTCGTTGCCAGCCAGCGTGACCGGATAGCTTTTGGTTTCCTTGACCGTATCGTTTTCAGTCAGCGTCACGGTCAGTGTGCCGGTGCGGTCGGACGAGCCGTGGTTGACCAGCCAGCTGTACATCGTCTGCCCGTGGGTGACCACGCAATACGGGTCGATCTCCACCGGATAGGCACTCGGATAGCCGACCAGATTGATGCCGGACGCTTCCTTGCCGGAGGCTTCCACCGACACGATGGTCACGTCGTAATATTCGCCGTTTTGCAAGCCGTCAACCGTCAGCGACTGTTTGCCTTTTTCCACGGTAAAGGTGTTGTCGAACGGTGCCGAGCTGATGTCCGGATCATTGCTTTGCACCCGCACCCGCACCTGCTCGGTCGTGGCGGCGTCGGTCCACGACAGACTCAGCGCGCCGTCCGCAGGGTCACAAGCGGAATCGGTCACATTGGCGACCAGAATATTTTCGCTATTCGCCAACGCCTGCATATCGCCGGCTTCCAGCGCGTAGTTGTACAGCGTTGCTTCGTCCATGGTGCCCTTAAAATAGTTGGGGGAGTGCGGTTCGTTTTCGCAGCTGCGCCCCAGAACCAGCGGATAGGTGTTTTGGCCGATGGGACCGGCAAACGCACAATTGCTGTCGTTGCTGACCTGCACCCCGTCCACATAAATGCGGACAATGCCGTCGCCGCCAATATCCTTGCTTTTCCATGTAAAGCCGACCTGGTGCCATTTACCGTCTTTTTCCACCTTGACGGATTTGGCGGTCGTTTTCTGCGTTTTGCCGCGAGCATCCTTGTCGGTTTGAATTTCCAGCTGCAAGTCACTGCCGTTCAACAGAATAAAGGAGAACCCGGGGTTGTCATAAGCGTTGCCGCCCTTATTCACGATGTTGGCGTGACCGGTGCTTTCGTTTTTGATCCAAGCGGAGAACGAGATTTGGTGGGTTATACCCAGCGACCGGCTGTCCGGAACCTGCACACAGGTGCCGGCCGTGCTGGCGGAACCGCCGCTGAAGATCATCGCGTTGCCGGATTTGCCGTCGGCGGTCCAGGTGCCCAGCTTTTGTCCGCCATTGTTGAAATAGCCGGAATCGTCGCTGACCTTTTCACCCTCGCCTTCGCGGAACGGCCAGTAGCCGACCATCGCTTTGTCTGAAGCTTTGACTGAGGGAGCCGCCCCGGGAGAGGGCAGGGTATCGGTATCCAGCGGCGGGGTCGGAATTTCAAAGCTCGGGTCAAAGGTGACCGATGCCTCGCCGCCGTTATAAGCGACCACGGCAGTGTCTTGATACGCCGCCGAAATGGCTTCGCCGGTGCCGTAGCCGGGCTGCACAAACACGATCTTGAAGGTGCGGTTTTCCATCATACCGTCGAACAAACCCTTACGCTCGCCGATGGTCAGCGTTTTGGTCGTGTCGTTGTAGCTAAACGGGATGGTAGAAAATTTGCCGCTTTCGTAATTATAATTGTTGCCTTCATCCTCGTACAGTGTGAACGCGCCATCCGCGCCCGCATACACGCGAATTTCGGTAGGATCCTGGCTTTCATCCACATACTGGTTTTCGGGGCCCATCGGGATGATGGAGCCGCCGCGCACAAACAGCGGAATCTGTTTCAGCGGCGCGGAGGCAGTGATGGTTTCGCCTTTGCTGACGATGGATTCGCCGGTCCAGAAGTTGGTCCAAACACCCGCCGGCAGATACACACTGCGGCTGCGCTGACCGGAACTGGTGACCGGGCAGATCATCAGCTGTGAGCCGAACATAAACTGATCTTTGATGTGCTTGACATTGTTATCGGTGCGGAAATCGAAGATAAGCGGACGCACGATGGTGTAATCGTCCTGAGTCACCGCACCCGCCAGCGAGTAGATGTAGGGAACTAACCGCTCACGCAGGTTGATCAAATCGGTGATGTAGCCTTCATAGGTGGTGCCGAATTGCCACGGCTCGCGGGCGTTGCCGGCGCCATGCGACCGCATAATGGTGTTGAAAGTGGAGAATTGCAGCCACCGCAGATACATTTCGCGTCCGTCCGGATCAGACGAGTTAAAGCCAAAGTAGCCGCCGGTGTCGGTGCAGAAGTAGGGAAGTCCCGCCGCGGAATAGTTGACCACGCCGGACACCTCGGCGGTCAGCTGCTCCCATGTCGAGGGAATATCGCCTGACCAGCTCTGGCCGCCGTAGCGCTGCACGCCGGCGACCGCGCCGCGGGTCAGGGTGTTGACACGCTTGGTGTTGCCTTCGATGCTGCGTTGCCCCTCGTACACACCCTGGTTGGTCAGCAGCGGATACATCGCGCCGATGCGTTTGGAATCCCCCCACTGAGTGGGGTCGCTGTTGTTGTTGCGCGCCCAAGCGCTGTTTTCCGGTTCGTCTGCATCCAGCCAGATGGAATCTAAGCCTTTGGAGAACACGGTGTCGTTGATCATACCCCAGTACATCTCACGCGCTTCCTTGGTGGTGGGGTCATAGGTGTAACCAAAACCGCTGCCGGTGGGCAGAATAAAGCCTTTTTCGTTCAGTCGGCGATACGCTTCGGTTTGGTCACTGAAGGTCGGCCACACAGAGATGGAGGCGGTCACATGGTTTTGGTGCAGCGTGTCCATCATGGCTGCCGGGTCCGGCCAATCAGCCGCGTCCCAGCTGGTGATGTTGTTGAACGGACGATCGTTTGTGCCGGGGGTTTTTGCCCACCAGTGGTAGTCGATGACCAACGTATCCAGCGGAATTTTCTTTTCGCGGAAGGTGTTCAGTGTTTCCAAAAACTGGTTTTGGCTGCCGTATCGGTTGCGGGACTGCACATATCCGAACGAATTCTTCGGCAGCATGGTGGCTTTGCCGGTGACGGTACGATAGCCGGAGATCACCGTATCCGCATCCGGACCGTAAAAGAAGTAGTAATCCATACTGTCGGCCGCCAACCCGGTGTAGCGATAGGCGGTGTTGCCGTTTTGCCACTCCAGCTGCCCATTCGACACGATGTCGAACAAAATGCCGTAGCCCATGTTGGAATAGAACATCGGCGAGCGCTTGCTGGTGTTGGCCTGCTCGATCCGCACCGTCTGACCTTTGATGCCCATGGTGCTGTTGATATTGCCGAACCCGTACAGCGCTTCGTTTTCGTCGGAGACGAAGCTTTGGGCGATCTCGTGGGAAGAGGTGTTGTCTTTGAGCGTGATGGCTTTGGCGGTACGGTCACCCTCCGCCAAAATCAGATTGCCCGCCGCATCGCGGTAGGTCACTTTGCCGGTGGCTTTATCAATGATGACGGTGAGCTGAGCTGTTTTTACCGTCAACACATTGTCTGCTTCGGTAACCGTAAAATCGTTGAAGCTCTTGTCGTAATCTACGGTAAAGGTCATGCTGCCCTTGTCCGGCAGCTTGTCGCCGGGCGCCCAGCGCACATAAATAGTATTGGCGGCGCATACCGCTACTTTCATGATGGAGCCATCAACATTGAAAGTCAGCATGTTCTCTTTTTCCTCCTTGGATGGGGAATTGTCCGTGGGGGCTGCGTACACCAGCCCGCTGGTCAGCAGCATGCAGAGGACCAGCAGACAGCTTAGCAGTCGTTTTGCCATGGAAATCGCTCCTTTCTTGTGAAACCTGTTCTTTTTCTCGTGATGAGAGGGTCGCGACCTCATATCAATCACAATATAGCACAAAAGAAATGAATCGTCTTCCGGTTTTTTGACTACTTTTTCCTGTTTTTGACACTTATACAAAAAGTTCCACCCCCGGCGATCAAATCGTCGGGGGTGGAACTCTATGTGGGAAAGGAGATTAGAAATGAGCAATTTGTCCGGTGGCTGCTTTCAGGATCAGCAACGCATCGGCAGCGGTGATCGCTCCCTGCGCGTCGCCGTCTGCGTTGGCGGCAGCCGCCTCGGTCGCGGTGAGCGTAATCTTGCCCGCAGCCGCTTGCAGCGCCATCAGTGCGTCGGTCACATCAATTTTGCCGTCGCCGTTGACATCGCCCTTGGCGTATTGCAGCGCTGCCAGCGCGGTATTCAGCGCAGCAGTGGCTTCGTCCACCTGCGCCTGCGTCGCGGCGGTGTCGTTCAACATTGCCTGTGCCGCAGTCAGCGCGGTTTGCAGCGCTGCTTTGGTGTCGGCGGTGTACGCTTTGCCGTCCGCCAGCACCGCGTTCACGCCCGTGATCGCCGCGGTCAGCGCCGCTTTATCGACAGTGGGAGTCGACTGGTTGGTGTTCTGAATCCAGATGTTGGAAAGCGTCAGGCTGAGCGTGGCGTTGTTTTGATAGTTGTCCGCCACATCGCTGGTGATGATCAGCTCTTTCACATCCGCCCAGTTGATGGGTTTGTGCCGCTCGTCCTCGGGACCTTTGCCGAACGCCGTCAGCGGGATATCCACCTCGAACGAATCGGGGGTGTTCTGCTGCGACGGAGTGATGATGGCAAAATCGCTGAGGCTTTCAATGCCGTTTTGATGCGACGAACGCAGACGGAACTGAATTCTCTTGGCGATCGTTGCCGGATCAATGCTCTTGTCGGTGGACGCATAGGTCACGGTTGCGCGGAAATGCATATCCGGGTTGGAGCCGTTTTCGGCGGAACCGGACAGATCCACACCGGCGCCCGCTTGCTGCGCACCGGTCAGCCCGTCCGCCGCTTTCCAGTCGATATAGAAGGTCTTGCCGTTCATCAGGTTGGTGAAGGTGCCCTCCGATTTCGAGAAGGTCATCATCACACCGGCATCCGGCGAGATCTTCAGATTTTGTTTGGCGGCTTTCAGATCCGCCAGCGCTTGGTTGACCTCTTCCTGCGTGGCAGAGGCTTTCAGGCTGATGATCTTCGCCGCGCGATACGCTTCTTTGTATGCTTCCACCGATTCTTTGGTGTACAACGTTTCGTCCACCGTGTATTTCAGCTGTGCCAGCAGCGCGTCTTTGTCCACCGGCAGCTGCTCCACATAGCGGGCGGTACGGTTCACTGTCACCGCGTCCGCCAGCGCTTTGCCATCGGCATCGGTCAGCGTCAGGGTGAGGGTTTGACCCATGGCATACTCGGTTTTCAGCTCGCTCTTCACCTGCAGCCGGTCGTTGCCATTCAGCGAGATCGGATAGGTGAGGGTTTCCTTCACCGTGTCGCCTTCGTTCAGCGTCACGGTCAGTGTGCCGGTCAGCGGAGCCGAGCTGTAATTCACCAGCCAGCTGTACATCGTCTGTCCGTGGGTGACGATGTAGTTTTCCAAAATGGCAGCCGACTGGGCGTTGGGATAGCCCACCAGATAGATGCCGGAGGCTTCCTTGCCGGTCGCATCCACCGCCACGATGGATACATCGTAGTATTCGCCGTTTGTCAGACCGTCCACCGTCAGCGTTTGTTTGCCTTTTTCCACAGTGAAGGTCTTGTCGTAAGGCGCAAGGCTCATGTCGGGATCGACGCTTTGCACGCGCACCTGCACCTGTTCGGTGGTGGCGGCATCGGTCCACGACAGCTTCAACGCCCCGTTCGCCGGTTCGGCAACGGCATCGGTGACATTCGCCACCAAAATATCCTTGCCCTCCGCCAGCGCTTGCATGTCATCGGCTTCCAGCGCATAGTTGTACAGCGACACTTCATCCATAACGCCTTTGAAATAGTTGGGGGAGTGCGGCTCGTTTTCGCAGCTGCGTCCCAGCACCAGCGGATAAGTGTTCTGACCGATCGGGCCGGCGAACGCGCACTCGCTGTCCTTGCTGGTCTGCACACCGTCCACATAGATGCGGACAATGCCGTCGCCGCCGGTGGCTGTGCTCTTCCAGGTGAAGCCGACCTGATGCCACTGGCCGTCATTTTCTACTTTGACAGACGATTTGGCAGTGGTTTTCTGGGTCTTGCCGGTTGCGTCCTTGTCGGTTTGAATTTCCAGCTGCAATTCGCTGCCGCGCAGCAAAATAAAGGAGAACCCGGGGTTGTTGCTGCTGTTGCCGCCCTTATTCACAATGTTGCCGTGACCGCCGCACTCGTTCTTCACCCAGGCGGAGAACGAGATCTGGTTGGTCATACCCAGCGACTGGCTGTTCGCGACCTGCACAAAAGTACCTTCGACATCGGCAGAACCGCCGCTGAACTGGATGGCGTTGCCCTCTTTGCCGGTGACCCAGCTGTTGGTCTGGTTCAGGCTGCCGTTGTTGAAATAGCCGGAATCGTCGCTGACCGCCGCGCCTTCGCCCTGACGGAACGGCCAGTAGCCGACCATCGCTTTTTCGGTAGCTTTGGGCGAGGGAGCTGCCTCGGGAGAGGGCAGCGTATCGGGATCCAGCGGCGGGGTCGGGATTTTGAAGTCGGGATCCACCGTCACGGTGGTGGCGCTGCCGTTGTAAGCGACCACCGCGCCCTCTTGATATTGCGACGAGATCGCGCCGCCGGTACCGTAATCCGGCTGCACAAACACCACTTTGAAGGTGCGGCTTTCCATCATACCGTCGAACGAACCCTTGCGCTCACCGATGGTCAGCGTTTTGGTCGCTTCGTTATAGCTGAACGGGATGGTGGAGAATTTGCCGTTTTCGTAGTTGTAGTTGTTGCCTTCGTCCTCGTACAGGGTGAACGCGCCGTCCGCCCCTTGATACACGCGGATTTCGGTGGGATCCTGGCTTTCGTCCACATACTGGTTTTCGGGCCCCATCGGGATGATGGAACCGCCGCGCACAAACAGCGGAATCTGTTTCAGCGGGGCAGAAGCGGTGATGGTTTCGCCTTTGCTGACGATGGATTCGCCGGTCCAGAAGTTGGTCCAGGTGCCCGCCGGCAGATACACGCTGCGGCTGCGCTGTCCGGATTTCGAGATGGGGCAAACCATCAGCTGCGAACCGAACATGAACTGATCCTGGATGTGTTTCACATTGTTATCGGTGCGGAAATCGAAAATCAGCGGCCGCACCATGGTGTAATCGTCCTGAGTCACCGCGCCCGCCATCGAGTAGATGTAGGGGATCAACCGCTCGCGCAGATTGATGTATTCGGTGATGTAGCCCTCGTAAGTAGAACCGAACTGCCACGGCTCGCGCTTGTTGTCGCGGCCGTGCGACCGCATAATGGTATTAAAGGTGGAGAATTGCAGCCACCGCAGATACCGCTCGCGCTCGTCCGTGTCGTTGACGTTAAAGCCGAAGTAGCCGCCGGTGTCGGTGCAGAAATAGGGAAGTCCGGTGGCGGAATAGTTGATAACGCCGGGGATCTCCGCCGTCAGCTGATCCCAGGTGGAGGCGATGTCGCCCGACCAGCTCTGGCCGCCGTAGCGCTGCACACCGGCGACCGCACCGCGGGTCAGGGTGTTGACGCGTTTGGTGTTGCCTTCGATGCTGCGCTGGCCTTCGTACACGCCGCGGTTGGTCAGCAGCGGATACATCGCGCCGATCATGCGGGAGTCGCCCCATTTGGTGTTGTCGCTCGCATTGCTCTTGGCCCAATAGCTGTTTTCCGGTTCGTCCGCATCGATCCAGATGGAATCCATGCCTTTGGAGAACACGGTGTCGTTGATCATGCCCCAGTACATCGCGCGCGCGGCTTGGGTGCTGGGGTCATAGGTATAGCCAAAGCCGGTGTCCGAGCCGTGTTCCAGGATAAAGCCCGCGTCATACAGCCGCTTGTAGGCTTCGGTCTTGGAGTTGAAGGTCGGCCATACCGAGATGGAAGCGGTCACATGGTTTTGGTGCAGCGTGTCCAGCATCTTTGCGGGATCCGGCCACGCGGATTCGTTCCATCCGGTGATGCTGTTGAAGCCGTCGGTCTTCCACCAGTGATAGTCGATGACCAGCGTATCCAGCGGAATTTTCTTCTCGCGGAAGGTGTTCATCGCGTCCAACAGCTCGTCCTGCGACGCATAGCGGTTGCGGGACTGCACATAACCGAACGCGTTTTTCGGCAGCATGGTCGCCTGACCGGTGATGGTGCGGTAACCAGAGATGACCGTATCCGCATCCGGACCATAGAAGAAGAAATAGTCCATGCTGTCGGTCGCGATGCCGGTGTACTGATAGGTTTTGTTGCTGTTCAGCCATTCCAGCCGCCCGTTGCAGACGATGTCAAACAGAATGCCGTAGCCCATGTTGGAATAGAACATCGGCGAGCGTTTGCTGGTGTTGGCCTGTTCAATCTTGACCGTCTGACCCTTGATGCCCATGGTGCTGTTGATGTTGCCGAAGCCGTACAGCGCTTCGTTATCATCCGACACAAACCGCTGGGCGATCTCGTAGGTGTTTTTGTCCTCTTTTTCGCCCTCGGCGTTTTTGGAATAGGGCAGGGTGACAGCCTTTTTGGTGCGGTCGCCCTCTTCCAGAATCAGATTGCCCGCCGCGTCGCGGTAGGTGATCTTGCCGGTGGCTTTGTCAACGGTGACGGTGAGCTGCGTCGTCTTTACCGTCAGCACATTGTTCGCTTCGGCGACCGTGAAGTCGTTAAAGCTCTTGTCGTAGTCTACCGTATAGGTTTTTTCGCCCTTGTCCGGCAGTTGGTCGCCGGGTGCCCAGCGAACGTGGATGGTGTTGGCGGCGCATACTTCTACCTTCATGATGGCGCCGTCGACGGTGAATGTCAGCATGTCCTCTTTTTCCTCCTTGGATGGGGAACCGTCCGAGGGTGCTGCGTACACTATTCCGCTGGTCAGCAGTAGGCAGATGACCAACAGACAGCTAAGCAGCCGTTTTGCCATGAAAATCGCTCCTTTCCTTTTGGCGGGGAGTGCGATTGGCGTGGCAGAGTCGTTGCGAAAGGCTCTGCCTTGCGCCTCGAAACCCCAGTTCTGTGTATACCATGTGCAGTATATCATAAAAGGGTCATCAAAATCTTCCTGTTTTTATGGGTATTATTCCTGTTTTATCGATTAAAGAGCCGGTTCGCCACGCTCTATCCGTTGTGGCAAGCCGAAAGAGATGCCGCGTTTTCTACAAAAAAGGCCCCCGGCGCTGCCGCAGCAGCGCCGGGGGACGAATGGGTGGTGCGAAAGCGGATCAATCGCCGCAGCTACCCTTTTCCGAGCAGAATTTGACCTCTTTGCCCTCCAGAATCAGGTTGGTGGTGCGCACGGCGCACATTTTACCGCACATCGAGCAGGTGTGCCGCTCGGCAGGCGGGGTGGATTCGTAATACCGGCGCGCCTTGTCGGGATCCAACGCCACTTGGAACATCGCTTCCCAGTCCAGCTTGTGGCGCGCATCCGCCATCGCATTGTCGCGATCCCGCGCACCGGGCAGACCGTTGGCGATATCGGCGGCGTGCGCCGCGATCTTGCTCGCCATAATGCCCTCGCGCACATCGTCCAGATCCGGCAGCCGCAGATGCTCCGCCGGGGTGACATAGCACAGGAAGTTGGCGCCGTTGGCTGCCGCGATCGCGCCGCCGATTGCCGAGGTGATGTGGTCGTAGCCGGGGGCAATATCGGTCACCAGCGGTCCCAGCACATAAAACGGTGCGCCGTGGCAAATGCGTTTTTCCATCGCCATGTTGGCGGCGATCTCGTTCATCGCCATGTGACCCGGGCCCTCCACCAGTACCTGCACATCCGCTGCCCAGGCGCGCTCGGTCAAGTGCCCGATCTCGATCAGCTCGGAGATCTGACCCGCGTCCGAGCTGTCGTCCAGACAGCCGGGGCGCAGCGCATCGCCGATGGAGATGGTCACATCGTGCTCGCGCAAAATCTCCAGCACATCGTCGTACCGCTCAAAGAACGGGTTCTCGTTGCCGGTCATCATCATCCACGCAAACAGCAGCGAGCCGCCGCGCGATACGATATTCATCCGCCGACCCTCGCGCCGGAACGCCTCCACCGCGCGGCGGTTGATGCCGGCGTGGATGGTCATAAAGTCCACGCCCTCTTTGGCGTGCGCTTCCACCACCCGCAGAAAATCGTCCGCGCTGATATCCAGCAGATCCTTGTCCAGATACCCGATCGCGTCATACATCGGCACCGTGCCGATCATCGCGGGGGAGTAGTCGATCAGCTTTTTGCGGAAGTCGTGGGTCTTGCCGTAGTTGGACAGATCCATAATGGATTCCGCGCCCATCTCCACCGACATTTTGACCTTGTTCATTTCCAGCTCGTAGTCCTTCGCGTCGCCGGAAATGCCGAGATTCACATTGATCTTGGTGCGCAACCCGTCGCCGATACCCTCGGCGGACAGCGAGGTGTGGTGCACATTGGCGGGGATGGCAATGGTGCCGGCGGCCACCCGCTCGCGCACCCATTCGGGTGTGCGGTTTTCTTTTTCCGCCACCGTGGCGATCTGGGGAGTGATGATGCCGTGCTTGGCGGCATCCATTTGCGTTTTGTACATCATACGACACCTTCTTTTTCATAATAAGCGGCGATGAGCGCCCGGGGGTCCGGACAGGTCATCAGCGCATTCATAACACAATAGCCGGCGGCACCGGCTGCCAAAACCGCCGGCACCCGCTCCGGTGTGATCCCGCCGATAGCGTACACCGGCTGCGCCGCGGCGGCGCATACCTGCTGCAAAAACAGCAGCCCGCGGGGGGTGAGTCCCGGTTTGCAGGCGGTTTCAAAAATATGCCCCGCCACCAGATATTCCGCATGGCTTTGCCGCAGCGCGGCGGCTTCCTCCAACGCATGGATGGATACGCCAAACGGCGTGTCCGGTGCGTGCTCCCGCGCAGCAAACGGCAGCTGCACCGCGCAGCCGGGCAGGGGCGCTTCCTCCGGGGCGTACCGCAAGGTCAGCGGCACATCGTAGCGGGAGCAGATGGTCAGCACCCGCTCGGCGAGCGCGCGGTAATCGGCGGGCGGCAGCGCCTTTTCCCGCAAAATAAGGCGGGCGGGGCGCATGGAGGCGATCGCTTCCATGCGCGTTTCAAAATCGTCGCGGCACGCCTCCCGCTGGGTCACGCAGACCAGCCGCGCGCCCCCCTTACGATACATAGATGTAATCCGCCATCACCGGCTGCATACCGCCGTCCACAATGGCTTTGTACACCTCGTCAAACGAGCGGGGATCGGAAATTTCAAACTGTTCGTCGCCTTTGCTTTCGCCGCTGTGTTCGCCGATACCGGTGGACACGCCCGCCGAGATCTTGGTGGCGGCAATTTGAATGATATGGTCGCGGAAGCCCGCTCGCTCGCGGGTGGAGATGGTGATGCTGGCAAACGGCATAAACAGCCGATAGGCGCAAATCACCTGCAGCAGCTGCCGTTCGTGCACATCCTTGGGGTTGATCTTATCGTTGTTGATGATGGGGCGCAGCCGCGGGCAGGAAAACGCGATCTCGGCGTGGGGGTATTTGCGCTGCAGCAGATACGCGTGATAGCCGGTGGCAAACGCATCCTTGCGATAGTCGGACAGCCCCAGCAGCGCGCCAAAGCCCACGCCGCGCATCCCACCCATCAGCGCGCGTTCCTGCGCATTAAAGCGATAGGGGAAAATGCGCTTGTGACCGCCCAGATGCAGCGTTTCGTATTTGTCGGAATCGTAGGTTTCCTGAAACACGGTGACATAATCCACCCCGTGCTGGTGCAGATAGGCGTATTCGTCTGCGTTCAGCGGGTAGATCTCGATGCCCACCACGCGGAAATATTTGGCTGCCAGCTCGCACGCCTCGCCGATGTATTCCACCGGCGACATGGAGCGGCTTTCGCCGGTCAAAATCAAAATTTCCTGCAGCCCGGTCGCGGCAATGGCTTGCAGCTCCTTTTCCACCTCTGCCATGGTCAGCTTGGCGCGACGGATGCGGTTGTGACAGTTGAATCCGCAGTAAATGCAGTAGTTTTCACAGTGGTTGGCGATATACAGCGGGGTGAACATCATCACCGAGTTGCCGAAATGCTTGCGGGTCTCTTTTTGGGCACGCGCGGTCATCTCTTCCAAAAACGGCGCGGCCGCGGGGGAGAGCAGTGCGGCAAAATCGTCGGGCGACAAAACCTCTTTATCCAGCGCCCGGCGCACATCCGCCGCGGTGAACGCGTCAAAATCACACGCGTTCATGCGGGCGATCACCTCGTCCATGACATCGTGCGGAATCTGCTGCATCCCCGGCTGGTATTCCATATGATTGGTGTTGCGGTCGATCATACCAGCGCCCCCTTAATCCTGCAAAAAGCCGGTCAGCGGGGAGGATGCCGACGCCCCCTCGTGCAGCACCCGTCCGGTGCCCGCCAGATAGGCGGCGCGTCCGGCTTCGATCGCCAGCTTAAAGGCGTGCGCCATGGCGGGCACATCCCCGGCGGTGGCGATGGCGGTGTTCGCCATCACGGCGGCGGCGCCCATCTCCATTACCTCGCACGCCTGCGAGGGCTTGCCGATGCCCGCGTCCACGATCACCGGCAGGTCGATCTCGTCAATCAAAATGCGGATGAAATCCTTGGTGCAAAGCCCGCGGTTGGAGCCGATGGGCGCAGCCAGCGGCATCACAGCGGCGGCGCCTGCGTTTTGCAGATCGCGCGCTACATTCAGATCGGGATACATATACGGCAGCACCACAAATCCCTCTTTGGCGAGCTGTTCGGTCGCCTTGATGGTTTCGGCGTTGTCCGGCAGCAGATATTTGGAATCGCGGATAACTTCGATTTTGATAAAATCGCCGCAGCCGCATTCGCGTGCCAACCGCGCAATGCGCACCGCTTCCTCCGCGTTGCGCGCGCCGGAGGTGTTGGGCAGCAGCGTCACGCCCTGCGGAATATAGTCGAGAATGTTGGCTTCGCCGCCCTGGTTGGCGCGGCGCAATGCCAGTGTGATGATCTGCGCTCCGGCATGTTCCACCGCCGCGCGGATCAGATCCAGCGAGTATTTGCCGGATCCCAGAATAAAGCGGGAGGAAAACTCCTTGCCGCCCAGTGTAAAGGTATCGTTCATTGTTTTTGTGCCTCCTGTCAAATGGTGAAAAACGGGCGGGGTTCAGCCGCCGCCCACAAAGCGGACGATCTCCAGCGTGTCGTCGTCGGTCAGCTGTATGCGGTCAAAATCCGCCCGCCGCACCACCTCGCCGTTGCGTTCCACCGCCACGCGGGTGGGGTCATAGCTTTGCGCGGTCAAAAACTCCCGCAAAGTCACCGGCGCGTCCAGCGTGATCGCTTGTCCGTTGCAGATCATGGCATCGACCCTCCTTTATACACAAAAAAGCCGACCCCCGCAGGGAGCCGGCTGCAACGATCACTATACTGCCAGCATTCCTACGATGGTACTAACCATACAGGTTCTAAGGGTTGAACCGGTGGTTCTCTCAGCCGTCCTGTGACGGCACCCCCTGCTTTATGGTTCAGTATACACGCATCCGCGGGGATTGTCAAGAAAGCGCGGACATTTGTAAACAAGCTCTTAAATAGCGGGAACAGCCCTTGCAAAAGCCGCCAGACCCAGTATAATAAAGACAGATTGATTTTGGTTTATCGGAGGCTTTTGCATGACCTTTTTGCAACAACAATTGCGGCTGTATGCCGTGACCGATACCCGCTGGCTGCGCCCCGGCGAAACGCTGGAAACGGTGGTGGAAGCGCTGCTGCGCGGCGGCGTGACCATGGTGCAGCTGCGGGATAAACACGCCGACCGCCAGCAGCTTTGTGCGGCGGCGCGAGCGCTGCTGCCGGTGTGCCGCCGGTATGGCGCGCCGCTGATCATCAACGACTATCCCGATGTCGCCCGCGAGGTGGATGCCGACGGCGTGCATGTCGGGCAGGACGATATGGCGTATGCGCAGGCGCGCCGTCTGCTGGGCGCGGATAAAATCATCGGCGTCAGCGCTCACAACCCCGAAGAAGCTCTCGCGGCGCAAGCGGCAGGGGCGGATTACCTCGGCTGCGGCGCGGTGTTTGGCTCCGCCACCAAGGACGGGGTGCAAACGCTGACTCCGGCGGGGCTGCGCGCCATCTGTGCGGCGGTATCGCTGCCGGTGGTGGGCATCGGCGGCATCGACGAACACAATGTGGAGCAGCTGAACGGCTGCGGTGCCTCCGGTATCGCGGTGGTGTCGGCGTTGTTTGCGCCCGCCGACAAACAGGCGGCGGCGCAGCGGCTGCGGGCGCTGGCGGAAAGGATGGTGCAGGGATGATCGCGTATGCCCTGTTGGATTGGGACGGCACGCTGGTGGATTCCATGCCGTTTTGGTATGCGGTGCCGCAGCGCTATTGCCGCGAAAAGGGCGTGGCGTATTTTCCGCAGCTTGGCGAGGTGATCGGTTCCATGACCATGGCGCAAGCAGCGGTGGCTGCCACCGATATGCTGCATCTGGATCAGACGCCCGCGCAAACGCTGGAAGAGATGAAACAAATGGTGCGCCGCGCGTATGGCGAAGAAATTCCGCTGAAGCCCGGTGTGCTGGACACGGTGCGGGCGTTCCACGCGGCGGGGGTGCGGCTGGGCATCGCCTCCGCCAGCGATACTGAGCTGATCCGTACCACGCTGCCCCGACTGGGGCTGGCACCGTATATCGACGCGGTGTGTACCTGCACCGATACCGGCGACGGACGCAACAAAGAGGAATCGCCCGCGGTGTATGAGGAATGTTTGCGCCGGCTGGGCGGATCGGATCGGACGCAGGCGGTGATTTTTGACGATGCGCTGTTTGCGGCGCGCACCGCGCTGGCAGCGGGATTCCGGGTGGCGGGTGTGTTCGAGTCCACTGCCCCCGACGACCAGGCGGAGCTGCAGCGTATCTGTACCTATTATTTTAGAAACGCAACAAAATGGAGGACATTGCTGTGAAAACGGTATTGACCATAGCCGGTTCGGATTGCAGCGGGGGAGCGGGCATCCAGGCGGACATCAAAACCATGACCGCCCACAAGGTGTACGCCATGAGCGCCATCACGGCGCTGACCGCGCAAAACACCACCGGCGTTTACGGTGTGCAGGAAGTGACACCGGACTTTTTGAAGGAACAGCTGGACTGTATTTTTACCGATATTATGCCGGATGCGGTGAAGATCGGGATGGTCAGCAGCGCGGCGCTGATCAATGTGATCGTCGACGCGCTGCAGCGTTACCATGCCCGCCATATTGTGCTGGATCCGGTGATGGTAGCGACCAGCGGCAGCCGCCTGATGGCGGATGGCGCGGCGAGTGCGCTGCAAAGCCGCCTGTTCCCGCTGGCGGAGGTGGTGACCCCCAATATTCCGGAGGCGGAGGCGCTCAGCGGTATGACTATCCACACCAAGGAGGAGATGCGGCAGGCGGCGCGGATCATCGCGGAGCATACCGGCGGTGCGGTGCTGGTCAAAGGCGGGCATCTGACCGATACGGCGGACGATCTGCTGCTGCAAGGCGAGGACAGCCTGTGGCTGACCGGCGAGCGGGTGGATACTCACAATACCCACGGTACCGGCTGCACCCTGTCCAGCGCCATCGCCAGCAATCTGGCGCTCGGCTATTCGCTGGCGGACAGCGTGGCGCGCGCCAAAGCGTATATCACCGCCGCGCTGAAAGCGGGGCTGGATCTGGGGCGGGGCAACGGCCCACTTGACCATATGGCGCTGTTATCCGACTGACGAAACACGCTTTGCCGTTTTAAGCGAAGGATTTAAGCAAGCGGAGGATTCCGCATTGGCATTTATCATAAAGGAGAGTTTCATGAACATTCTGTTTTTGCTGCGCCCCAAGGTGACGGTGGCGTTTTTGTACCACGACAATACCCTGCGTCAGGGGCTGGAGAAAATGCGCGCGCACGGCTACACGGCGCTGCCGGTGATCGAACGCGACGGCACCTACGCCGGCACGGTGAACGAGGGCGACTTTTTGTGGCATATGGTGGATCACGGAAACGCGGATATGAAAGCGCAGGAGGCTTGCTTTGTGCGGGATATTCTGCGCCCCGGCTGGAACCCGGCGGTCACCGTGAACGCTACGATGGACGAGCTGCTGCTGCGGGTGATGGAGCAGAACTTTGTGCCGGTGGTGGACGACCGACAAGCGTTTGTCGGCATCATCACCCGAAAAGATGTCATCCACTATTTTTATGAGAAAGAGCAGGCGGCACCGCCCGCCGCGGAGGAAACGGTATGACCAAAGAGATGATCGCGCGGATCAACGCGCTGGCAAAAAAGAAGCGGGAGCAAGGGCTGACCCCCGCCGAGCAGGAGGAGCAGCGGCAGCTGTATGCGGCGTATCTGGCGGATGTGCGCGGGCAGATGACCGACCAGCTGGATCGGGTGCTCATCAAGCAGCCGGACGGCAGCACCCGGCCGCTCACCCGCAAAACTACCATCAAGCACTGAGAGGGGCAAGCGTATGACACGCCTATTGCTGGTTGAGGACGATGCGGATATCGTCAAAAATCTGACACTGCTGTTGCAGCAGGACGGCTTCGAGGTGACCACCGCGAGCGGACAGGCCGCGGCGCTGCAAGCGCTGGAGCAGCAGTCGTTTGATCTGCTGCTGCTGGATATTTCGCTGGCGGACGGCAACGGCTATGCGGTGTGCACCGCTGCCAAAAAGGCTTACCACACACCGGTGATCTTTCTCACCGCCTCCGGCGACGAGATGAGCGTGGTGGCGGGGCTGGATATGGGGGCGGACGATTACATCGCCAAGCCCTTTCGCCCGCTGGAGCTGCTGTCCCGCATCCGCAGCGTGCTGCGGCGCACCTACCACATCCTGCCCATCATCGTGCTGATCGGCCTGCTCGTATCGGGGCGGAGCGTCATTTCCTCCGCGTTCATCTCCATCGCGTCGGTCATCGTCGTCTCCTGTTTCAGCGCGGAAACCCGGTTCACGCCGAAGAGCCTTTACCACACGCTGGAACTCTCCTCGCGCAACGCGCTCATGATCTCCACGTGCAGCGCCTGCGCGGGCATCATCGTCGCCATCGTTTCCATAACGGGCATCGGCTACAAGTTCATCAGCATCATCACCGATCTGGGGCAGTTCCACATCCTGTTGCTGCTGATCCTGCTGATGTTCACCTGCTTTGTCCTCGGAACCGGCGTCCCCGCCACCCCCGCCTACATCATCGTGGCGACGCTGGGCGCTCCGGCCCTGATGAAGCTCGGCATCCCCACCCTGTCGGCGCACAT
>OGXT01001229.1_pt1 | contig 26179 bp, 31 predicted proteins | sample 1576361 | NCBI WGS metagenome assembly OGXT01 (sample SAMEA3541514, study PRJEB24748) | human gut metagenome | biome: human gut; feature: human-associated habitat; material: faeces | place: China | collected 2012 | reverse complement strand
TGGAAAAGATATACCTCGAAAAAAGTATAAATGGAATAAAAAGAAATAAAAAAATTAGCAATAAATATTAAGAAAAAAGTAAATGTTAAGTTTTGAATATGTACCACTCTCCTTTACAGTGAACATAATACAATATTTTTTTTTAAATGTCTATACTTTTTTTGAAAAATGTGTTAAAATGACAAAGGTTCTTATATTTTGACAAAAAACGATATAGAAAAATAAATAATATTTAGGAGGATAATTATGAAATTTAGTAAAGAAACAAAAATAGGAGAAATTTTAGAACAAGCTCCAGAAAAGGCAGAAATTTTATTATCAGCAGGAATGCATTGTTTAGGATGCCCAGCATCACAAGCAGAAACGCTAGAAGAGGCTTGTATGGTGCATGGAATAGATGTTGAAGAGATAGTAAAAGAGTTAAATAAATAGTATAAATTTACTAAAATACAAAAAATTACAAAAAAATAACAAAATTTTCAAAAAATAGATTGACAAATAGAAAAATATATAGTAATATATATGAGCAGTCGCTAATAGATGCGACTCACTTGGGTCATTAGCTCAGGTGGTAGAGCACTTGACTTTTAATCAAGTTGTCCGCGGTTCGAATCCGCGATGGCTCACCAATACCAAGGATTTAAAATTACTTAAATCCTTGGCAAAATTTATATAAGGCCCCTTGGTCAAGCGGTTAAGACATCGCCCTTTCACGGCGGAGACATGGGTTCGATTCCCGTAGGGGTCACCAATACCTTATATGCCACTTTAGCTCAGATGGTAGAGCAACTGACTTGTGGGATAGGTAGAAAGTAATTTCTATTTTGAACTATCTTGCACCTTTATTTGGAAACGAATAAAGTGGACGCCGCTAATTCGGGGAAGACTAAGTATTTTCAAAATATATGTTAATCCCGAGCTAGGGAAGAAATTCCTAAGTGTAGAGACTTTATACGGTGTACCTAAGGCAGAAGAGCTATGGTAAAGAGAAAGTCCAGACTACAAACACATTTGTGGTAATGAAAATTATGGTAGTATGAATCAGTAGGTCGCCCGTTCGATTCGGGCAAGTGGCTCCAATACTTAAAATCAAGCTTGTATCATTACTTGCTTGATTTTTTGCATTTAATACCATTATTTTAGAAGGTGATTTTATGAAATGTAGTAATTGTGGAAAAGAAATCAACAAAAGAAATAAGTATTGCTCTTTAAAATGTCAAAAAGAAAACCAATATAAGGAATATATAAATAGATGGAAGAATAAAGAAGTAGATGGAATGAGAGGAGAATATCAAATTTCTTCTTATATAAAAACATATATTTTTAATAAATATAACAATAAATGTGATATATGTGGCTGGAATAAAATTAATCCATATACAAAGCATAGTCCATTAGAAATAGAGCATAAGGATGGAAATTATAAAAATAATGATGAAGAGAATTTAATTTTATTATGTCCAAATTGTCATTCATTAACTAGTACATATAAAGGAGCAAATTTAAATAGGGGAAGAAAATCAAGAAAAAAATATAATGTGTAGGTGGTAAAAATGAAAAAAACAATCATAGTTACAGGGGCATCAAGAGGAATAGGGGCAGCAATAGTAAAAATGCTAGCAAAAGAAGATAATAATATAGTATTAAACTACAATAAATCAGAAGAAATTGCAAAAAAAATGCAAGAAGAATTCACAAAACAAGGAAAAAATGTGGAAATCTTTAAAGCAGATGTGTCAAAAAGAGAAGAAGTAAAAAAATTAATAGAATATACAATAAATAAATTTAAAAAAATAGATGTATTAATAAATAATGCAGGAATATCACAAACAAGGTTATTCACAGACATTACAGACGAAGATTGGAACAACATGCTAAGAGTAAACTTAAATTCAGTATTCTATATGACACAAGAAGCACTATCATATATGATACACGAAAAAGAAGGCTGTATAATAAATATATCATCAATATGGGGAAAAACAGGAGCAGCCTGTGAAACACACTATAGTGTAGCAAAAGCAGGAGTAGATGCAATGACAAAATCTCTAGCAAAAGAACTAGGACCTTCAAACATAAGAGTAAATAGCATAGCTCCAGGAATTATAGATACAGACATGAACAAATATTTATCAGATGAAGAATTAGCAAACATAGAAGAAGAAATACCACTTGGAAAAATTGGAAGCCCAGAAACAATAACAAAATGTGTAAAATGGCTTATAGAAGATGAGTATACAACAGGGCAAATAATAGGAATTAATGGCGGATGGAATATATAAATAAAAAATAGAATTACGTTTTTTTCGTAATTCTATTTTTTAGGAGTATCATATGAAAAGACACTTCAAAAATAACCTAATTAATCATTTACTTTTCTTTTATAATTTCCAGAAATAATTTTAGGAATATATTTAATAATTTTGTAAACAGCTAACTTAATTTTTTTGCTCCAAATATAAGATTTTCTTAAACCTTTATGAACTTGCATTTCGTTATCATCTACTAAAATTAAAGAATTTTCAGCATCAACATATTCGTGAACCTCTTCAATAGGAAATACAAAATTTTGTCCGAAATTATTATCCCAAACATTAGCACTATTTCTAAAACATAAATTTAAAGATTCACCATCTAAAATATCTATTTCGCATTGGAAACCAAGCTCAGTTTTTTCCATTTTAACTTCAGTTACATTATCCCAATTAGAGCCAAAACCATAATGTAAATAAACCTCGTCAGAGCCATTTTGGAATAAATAACCAACATAAGAAATTTTTAATTTGCTACCCTCTATAATTTTATCTGTATTAAAAAATATATTTTTAACTAACTCCATTAGTATATCTCTCCTTAAATTTTATCTTTTGCACAAACATTATATTATTAAAAAATACAATATTCAAGTATTTTTTACAAAAAAATGTAATATTTTTAAAAATATTCTATTTAGAAACCCTTCCAATAATTGTAAAGTCGTCATCTTCAGTCAAATCAATGTCTTCAAAGCTTTTATTTTCAGCCCTTAAAACTAATTTATCTTTTCTAACAATAAATTTTCTAATAAAAATAGAGCCATTATATTTAAACAATCCAAGTTCTTTATTAGCAAGAGGAACATTAAGCTCCAAAAAAGCATAAGAATCCTTTTTCAAAAAAGGCTCCATAGAATCATCTTGAACTTTAATAGCAACAGAAGCATTAGAAGAAGCAGGACATTCTATAAAAGAAGAAAAACTATCAATAGCAAGAACGTGATTATAAGAAAGATGGTTAATCATCTTACACCTTTTACACTCATCATCATTTTTTCTTTCATACAAATTAGCAAGCAATTGATAAGGAACATCAAGAGCAGAAGCAATAGCCTTTAAAGTCTTGTGACTAGGGCTCCTTTCGTCTTTTTCAATGTGAGTAATATGCCCTAAATTTAAGCCAGTTTTTTTAGCCACAGCTACCTTAGTAATATGCTTGTCCTTTCTAATTTTAGTAATCATACTGCCTAACATAAAAATCTACCTCTTTCAATAATATTTGACAACATTATATAAAATAAAACAAAAAAAGTCCACAAAGAAAGAAAAATTTAACAAAAAAGTAATATTAGTAATATTGTAAAAACAAAACCAATATGATAATATAAAAAAAAGAAAGAGAGGAAAAAATGTCTAGGAGAAATAGAGGTAGAATAAAAGTAAAAAAAATTAGAAACCACCAAAAAATAATAATAATTTCAACAATAATAATAACATTTTTAATTTTCATTTCTGTAATATTTTCATTAATAAATATAGGAAATAGCAAAATAATAAAAAATGTATATATTGGAAATATAGAAGTTTCAGGCCTATCTCAAGAAGAGGCAAAAGAAAAAATAGAAAATATATTATCAAACAATATAGAAATAAAATACAATGAAATAGAAGAAAAAATAAATATAAAAGATTTAGAAGCAACAACAAATGTAGAAGAGCTAACCAAAAAAGCATACAAAATAGGAAAAACAGGTAACATAGTAAAAGACAATTATAATATATTATTTACAATGCTATTTAAAAATAAAACAGGCATAAATATAGAATTCAACAATGAAAAAGTAGAAAATGAAATAGAAGAAATAAATAAAAAATTGGCAAATGCTTTTGAAGAAAGCAATTATTACATAGAAGATGAAAATTTAATAATAAAAAAAGGAAAAGCAGGAATAGAAGTAGATAAAGAAAAATTCATAGAAAATATAAAACAAATAGCAAAAAAAGAAGAAAATAGAGAAATAATAATCCCTGTAAAACAAACAAATCCAAAAGAAATAAATATAGAAGACATATGTAACGAAATAAAAAAAGAGCCTAAAAATGCATCTATAGAGCAAAATCCATTAAAAATATATCCACATATAAATGGAGTAGACCTAGGAGTAACAATAGAAGAAGCACAAAAAATACTAGAAGAAGAAAAAGAAGAATATATCATACCATTAAAAATAACAAAGCCAGAAATAACCTTAGATGACTTAGGAAAAGAAGTATTTCCACAAATATTAGGCACCTTTTCTACAACATATAACACCAGCAATCAAAATAGAATAAATAACCTAGAATTAGCTTCACAAAAAATAAATGGAGTAATAATATTGCCAGGAGAAACATTTTCATACAATAAAATAGTTGGGAAAAGAACAATAGCAAAAGGCTATAAAGAAGCAGCAGTATATGCAGGAGGAAAAGTAGTAAACGGAATAGGTGGCGGAATTTGTCAACTATCATCAACGCTATACAATGCAGTATTATACGCAAACTTAGAAATTACCTCAAGGAGCAACCATAGATTTTTAACCTCATATGTAACAGCAGGAAGAGATGCAACCGTATCATGGGGAACAATAGACTTTTGCTTTAAAAATACAAGAAGCTATCCAATAAAAATAATGTCAGAAGTAAAAAATGGTGTGGTAACAACAAGTATATACGGAATAAAAGAAGAAAAAGAATACGAAATAGAAATAGAAAGCGTAGTAAAAGAAGTACTACAATACACAACAAAATATGTAGAAGACCTAAGCTTAGCAGAAGGAGAAGAGCAAATAGTACAGTATGGAGCAAATGGGGCAAAATCTGAAACATATAAAATAGTAAAATATAATGGAGCAATTATTTCAAGAACACAAATTTCTAGCGACACATATAGTCCACTAGAAAAAATAATAAAAAGAGGAAGCAAAAAAGAAGAAGAAGTAATTATTATGGACGGCGAAAGCCAAGAAAAAATAAATCCAGAAATATTAAATCAAATAAAAGAATTAAATTAAAAAGGTAAAATTTGGATATTAGATTTGAAAAATTTGGGAAAAGTAGGTATAATAAATATAAGTTTTGCAAAATAAGCAAAAAATTAAAAATTTAAAGGACATTTATAAAAAAGCCGTACTAAAGAAGGGGAAATATTTATGAAAGAAAAGAAAATTTTAAAAATCATTTTGGCAGTAATAATGGTAGTGATAGTGCTATTCTTATTAAATACTCTAAGAAAATTTGTAATAATTAAAAACTTACAAGGAGCAGCCGAAAAATATGCTTCAAGCAATAACGTTCATGTAAAATCAGTAGAGGAAGAAAACTCAAACACGATAGTCACTATAAATTACTATAAAAAAGCTGAAAAAAATCTTTTAACAATCGAAAGAAAAAACAATGATGCAGTATCCAAAATATCAAAATATAGTGATGGAAATAAAACAGACATATACTATGATAGCGCAGACAATAAGATAGCTGAATTAAATGCTTCAGAATCAGCAGTAGAATTTAATATAGACAGTTATGTAAAAACAAACAATAATTGGGAAACATTTTTAGCAAGTATGAGTGCTAAAATAAAAGCAACACAATATAATGGAAAGAAATGTTATGTTATTAAAAACTTTGCTTCATCAACATTTTTAACATCTAAAGATGCAGAAGCATACATAGAAAAAGACACAGGTTTATTAGTAAAATATAGCATGAACTCAAATACAACAGGAAGAAAATATGAATTCGATAATGTAAACGAATCCATTTTTATAGAGCCAGATATTTCAGAATACAAAGTTAAATAAAAATTAAATTATAAAACTCAACTATTAGGGACAGTCTTTAATAGTTGAGCTTTATATTTTTTACTTGAAATAGCCCGGTAAAGCAAAAAATAGGGAAAAATTCTATTGACAAAGAAAAAAAATAGTCGTATAATAAGCATTGTTAAGCGCTATTAGCTCAGTTGGTAGAGCAGCTGACTCTTAATCAGAAGGTCCGGGGTTCGACCCCCCGATGGCGCACCATAAAATTAAATAGTCGTACTAGACGAAGAAAAAAGAAATCAACTGTAAAAGGTTGATTTTTTTTAATTTGTATACATTATTATGAAAAACTATTATTTTTTTTATATTTATTATAAAATTATAAAAAAATTGAAACTTTTTTAATAAATTTTCACTCTACAAAGTGAAAGGGGAAATAAAAAAATGGGTACTCATATTACAAAAGAAACATTTGAATTTCTTTATAATAGTACATATAAAAGTGTATTAAAGTACACAATATGTCATTGTAAAAATTTAGATGATGTAAACGATATAATTCAAGATATATATACAGAATTATATGAAACAATAGTAAATAAAAAATATATTAATTTAGAAAATATCGAAAGCTATATAATAGGAATTGCTAAAAATAAAATAAAAAGTCATTATAATTTATTAAAAGTAGATGTAACAATACAAGTAGATAATGATATAGAAATGATTAATGATAATGATATTGACATAGAAAATGATTTAATTACAAAAGATAACGTTTTGCAAATATGGAAGTACTTGAAAAACAAAAGTGAACTAACAGCTAGAATATTTTACTTATATTATGTTATGGAAATTCCTATTAAAACAATAGCAGAAGATATGCAAATTACAGAATCAAATGTAAAAAATTACTTATATAGGACAAAAAAAGAATTAAAAGAAAAATTTATGAAAGGAGACAATTACGATGTTAGATATTGAGATAAAAAATATTTTGCAAGAGCAATTTAGCAAGGAGAAAAATTATCAACAAATAATATACAATTTGAATAAAAAGCAAAACAAAAATATTTATATTAAGATTATAAAATATGCATTATTGCCTACTTGTGCTATTTTAGTTGTTGTAGCTTTGATACAAAATTATGATAACAAATATGATTACTATAAAGATATTGCCTATATAGATAATACAAAAACTGAAGGAAATGATCAATATATAAAATCAGAGATAGATAATAATGAAATAATTAAAAATCTAACAATAAATACAGAAATTCCTCAAGTAAATATAGATGAAAATAAAATAGAAACAGGAAAAAATAATGAGATAGAAGATAATAAATCTAATGAAAAGGAAGTAATAAAAAATAATGATGTTGATGTTCAAATTGCTACAAGTGATATTTATAAAACAATACAAGGAGGAGAAGCTTCTTGGGCATATGACCCAACGATACCTGAAAATATAATAAAAGATAACAAAACATTAAAATATATAGTAAAAGCACAAGTCATATCTGTTGGAGAAGGCGAAATATTACCAAAACAAGAAAATTTTTATAATCCATTCACATGTCATACTCCAATAAAAATGAAAGTAATAGATAATCTATTAGAAACAAATAAATTATCAGGAACAATAACAGCATATATTACTGGTGGGAAAATTAAAATAGCAAATATATTAAAAGGAACAAAACAAGAAATAGAATATATGGGAATAGGTGATGTATCACAGGTAGATAAAGAGAAATATATTGAATATATATGGTCTGTTCCGTTTTATGAGCCAAATGTTGGTGATGAATATGTAATAATAATTGGTAAAGCAAATGAAAATTTATATCAAATTTGTTGCGGTGGTTATGGAATATTTAAAGTAGAAAAATTAAATAATCAAGAAAAATATATTAATGTAATTACAAATAAAGAATGGAAAATACAATATTAAATTTTTTATAAAAAATAAGCAGGTATTATAGCTAATGTAAGACCTGCTTTTCATTATCTGTCTAGCATTATATATTCTTAATTCTAAATTAGAACTCTTTGCTTTTTCTTTAGGTTGTGATACTGTTAAACCTGTAAAATTTGGTACTTCTACTTTTGAAAGTTCTTTATTAATTTTAGATATAAACATTATTAATTAAATTGTAGTCTAAATTATTATTAGTTCTTTCATATTATAGTTTTACTATATTATCAATAATATTTTATAAAAAAATATTGACAAAATTAAATAAAAAAATTACACTAGCAATATAGAAAGGAGAGAAAAAATATGGAATATTTACAAAAAATACTAAAAAAATCAGGACAAGCATCAATAGTAGAATCAATAATATTTGCTATATTAGGAATAATACTAATAGCAAATCCAGAAGAAACAGTAAAAGTTATATCATACATATTAGGAGCAGGACTAATAATTGTAGGAATTTTTCAAATTTTAAACTACATAAAAATGAATGGGCAAAGTGACTTGTATAACTATCACTTAATTTATGGAATAATGACAATAGTAATAGGAATAATTACAATTATCTATAGTGCTACAATAGGAAGCATATTCCGCATAATAATAGGAATATGGATAATATACAGTAGCGTAGTTAGAGCAAGCTCTTCTTTAAAATTAAGAGCAATAAAATCAAACATATGGATATACACTTTAATAATATCTGTTGTAATGTTCTGTTGTGGACTATATATAGTATTAAATCAAGGAACAATAGTAGTAACAGTAGGAGTTTTAATGGTAGTATATGCAATAATGGATATTATAGAAAATATAATATTTTTGCGTAATATAAAACAATTATAAAAATAAAAAAATCAGCCATAATAAAGAAAAAAGCTTCAATTATGTGGCTGATTTATTATTGCATAAATCTGAAAAAAAGACTATAATAATAAAAGAAAACAAAAGGGGTGAAAAAAATGGTAAAAATGTATAATACAAATATAGAAACAAACGAAACAGAAGAAGTATATGAATTTAAAAAAGGAAATTGGATAAACATGATTGCCCCGACAGAAGAAGAGATAGAAATAGTGTGTAAAAAATTAAAAATAAAAGAAGATTTTATAAGATATTCATTAGACTATGAAGAAAAAGCCAGAATAGATACAGAAGATGACGATAATACGATATTATTCATAATAGATGTACCAATAATAGAAAAAGAAAGCAATGAACAAGTATATACCACAATGCCATTAGGAATGATAGTAGTAAGAGATGACTATTTTATAACAGTATCATTAAAACAAAATAAAGTAATTTCAGAATTAGAAAAAAATAAAATAAAAAATAATATAATTACGTATAAAAAAAGTAGAATGATATTACAAATATTCTACAAAAATGCAGAACTATATTTAAAAAATCTAAAAAGAATAAATAAAGAAACCGAAATAGCAGAAAGCGTACTAAAAACATCATTGAAAAATAAAGAATTATTAAAAATGTTATCATTAGAAAAAAGTTTGGTATATTTCACAACATCATTAAAATCAAATGAAGTAGTCATGGAAAAAACATTAAGAGGAAAAATAATAAAACTATACGAAGAAGACGAAGAAATACTAGAAGATGCAATTATAGAAAACAAACAAGCAATGGAAATGTCAAAAATATATAGTGACATCCTAAACGGAACAATGGACGCATACGCATCAATAATTTCAAACAATCTAAATGGGGTAATGAAATTTTTAACATCAATAACAATAATATTAGCCATACCAACAATGATAGCAAGCTATTGGGGAATGAACGTAGAAGTACCAATGGAATTTAGCCATTCGCCATGGGCATTTTATGCAGTAGTAATATTTTCAGTAATATTAGGAATAATAGCAATGATATGGTTAAAAAAGAAAGACATGCTAGACTAAAAATATAAGAATTTAATTTTTGTATAAAAAATAAAAAAATGCATACAATAATGATAAAAATAAGAAAAGGAAGGAATAGAACCATGAAAGTAATAGATACAATCGCGCTTGTTTTAATCGTTATTGGAGCTATAAACTGGGGATTAGTAGGAATATTTAACTTCAATTTAGTAGAAGCAATATTTGGTGGACTATCTGTTTTAACTAGAATAATATATATTTTAGTTGGAATTTCAGGTTTATGGGGAATAAAATTAATATTCGATAAAAATTAAAAAAGATGAAAATAAGCAAAAAACAAAAAGAAACCATAAATATTATTTTTATATAATATTATGGTTTCTTTTTTGTTGCATATAAAAAATAATAATGTAAAAAGGTAACATAACAATAAAAACAAAAAAGCAAAATAAAATTATTTAAAACGTGAAAATCCTTTTGCCCGTAAATAATTCTTTACAAAAGTAAAAAAATTGTATATAATACTAAAAGAAAAAATTACCACAATGGACTTTCTTAACATTTGTGTACGTTTACGTTTGGTACTGACTAAAATAAAACGTACAAAACAAAAAATAAAGTCCCAAAAAGAACGTAAGGAGGAAAAAAATGTTAAATGCGGTAGGAGTTACTATTAGATTTGGAAAAAGAACACTATTTGAAGACGTAAATATAAAATTCAATAAAGGATGTTGCTATGGAATAATTGGGGCAAATGGCGCAGGAAAATCAACATTCTTAAAAGTTTTGTCAGGAGAACTAGAACCAAGCAAAGGAGAAGTAACAAAAGAAAAAACAGAAAGATTATCTGTATTAAAGCAAGACCACTTTGCCTACGAAGAATACACTGTAATGGATACAGTTATAATGGGAAACCAAGAATTATACAATATAATGAAAGAAAAAGAAGCTATTTATGCAAAACCAGATTTTAGCGAAGAAGACGGAATGAAAGCAGCAAAATTAGAAGAAAGATTTGCAGAATTAGATGGATGGAATGCAGAATCTGATGCAGCTGTACTTTTAAATGATTTAGGAATAGAAACAGAAAATCATTACAAATTAATGAGTGAACTAGAAGCAAAGGAAAAAGTAAAAGTACTTTTAGCACAAGCATTATTTGGAAATCCAGATATATTACTATTGGACGAGCCTACAAACGATTTAGACTTAAAAAGTATAGCATGGCTTGAAGAATTTTTAATTAACTTTGAAAACACAGTAATAGTAGTATCACACGATAGATATTTTCTAAACAAAGTATGTACACACATTGCAGATGTTGACTTTGGACAAATAAAAGTATATCCAGGAAACTATGATTTCTGGTATGAATCAAGCCAACTTTTAGCAAAACAAATGAAAGAACAAAATAAAAAGAAAGAAGAAAAAATAAAAGAATTACAAGCATTTATTGCAAGATTTAGTGCAAATGCTTCAAAATCGAAACAAGCAACATCAAGAAAAAAATCATTAGAAAAAATAGAATTAGACGAAATAAAACCATCAAATAGAAGATATCCATACATAGATTTCAAGCCAGATAGAGAACCAGGGAAAGAAATATTAAAAGTTAAAAATATTTCAAAAACAATAAATGGAGAAAAATTATTAGACAATGTTTCATTTGTAGTAAAAGCAGATGATAAAATAGCATTTTTAGCAGACAACGAAAATGCAAAAACAGTATTATTCCAAATAATAGCAGGAGAAATAAAGCCAGACGAAGGTGAAATAGAATGGGGAACTACAATTACAAATACATATTTCCCTAAAGACAACAACTACTTATTCGAAGAAGATATGCCAATAACAGATTGGCTTCGTCAATATTCAAAAGACCCAGACGAAACATATGTAAGAAGCTTCTTAGGGAGAATGTTATTTTCAGGTGAAGAAGCACTAAAATATGTAAAAGTACTATCAGGTGGCGAAAAAGTAAGATGTGTACTTTCAAAAATGATGCTTTCAGGAGCCAACTTCTTAATAATGGACGAACCAACCAACCATTTAGACATGGAAAGTATAACGGCACTAAACGAAGGAATGAAAAAATTTAAAGGAAACATCATATTCACATCACACGACCACCAACTAACACAAACAGTAGCAAATAGAATAATAGATATAAAACTAGATAAAGTTGTAGATAGAGAAGTAACCTACAACGAATACCTAGGAATCGAGTAACACTAGGGACGGTCCTTTCCGTTCCGAATTCGGAACATAAGGGACAGACCTTAAACTATTTGGAAAACTGGAAAAAAGTAAAAAAAGTAACTGTTTTTGGGGACGGGAAAAAAACAGTTAAAGAAAAATTAAATAAAAGGAGATATCAACATGTTCTGTAATAAATGTGGAAAAGAAGTAGAAGAAACAAGCAAATTTTGTACTAATTGTGGTAACTCTTTAGAAGGTTATCTTACAAAAGGAACGATTACATTTGAAAGACAAAATCAATTTTATGGAGTATTAGTGCCAATAAAAATATTTATAGACGGAAAATTAATAACAAGTGTAGCAGCAGGAAAATCTGAAAAAGTAAGAATGCCATTTGGAAAACATAGAATAGCATTTGACATATGGAGTGGAAATGGACAATACGATATAGAAATAACAGAAAAAGCACCAAATGTAAAAGTTATATTTAAATTAGGAGTAGGGGCACTTACATCAAAACCTAAAATTGTTAGTATAACGAAAGAGTAACACTAGGGACGGACTTTTCCGTTCCAAATTCGGAACATGGGGGACATTCCTTTAATAAAAAATAAAATAGGGGCTAAATAATAAAAAGAAAGAAGGTAGTATTATGCCCCGTAAGGCAAGAAAAGATTTAGAGATTGGATTTTTCCATGTAATGGTTCAAGGAATAAAAAAAGAAAAGATATTTTATAATAATAAGTGTAAAGAAAAGTATATATATTTAATGAAATTTTTTAAAGAAAAGCAAAAAATAGACATTATAAGTTTTTGCGTAATGGAAAACCATGTACATATAATTGTATATACAAAAGATATAAATGAACTTACTACATTTATGAGAAAACTAAATACAACATATGCAATAAATTATAATAAAGAGGAAAAAAGAGTAGGGTATGTATTTAGAAATAGATTTGAATGTAAGGAAATAAATAATCAAGATTATTTAACAAAGTGTATTAAGTATGTGCATATGAATCCAGTAAAAGCTGGCATTGTAAAATTAGAAAAAGAATATAGATATTCAAGTTATAATGATTATATAAATAAAAGAGGAATTGTTACAGAAGAATTAATACAAAAAATATTCAATTCAAAATATAATTATTTAAAAGAATTTTTAAAAATTGAATATGATGAAAAACTATTTAAAGAATTAGAAAAAGAAGAAATTACAGAAGGAAAATTGCAAGATGAAATAGATAAATTTATACAAAAAGAAGAGATAACATTAAGAGAATTACAAGAAGAAAAAAGATTAATAAAAAAATTGTATAATTCAATGGAGTTGAAACCAACCAAAACAAAATTAGCAGAAAATATAGGAATAAGTAGAATAAAATTAAGTAAAATATTAAATGACTATAAAGAAATAAAAAAGAAAAATTAGACACAAGGAGTGTCCCAAGTGTTCCGAATTCGGAACGAAAAGGACCGTCCCTGGTGTTCGGAGGTAAAGATGAATATAAATAAACAAATTGCAGAAGAATTAAATATAAAGGAAAATCAAGTTGAAAAGACGGTTGCGTTAATAGATGAAGGAAATACAATACCTTTTATAGCGCGTTATAGAAAAGAAGTTACAGGTGGGCTTTCAGATGAGATTTTAAGAGATTTAGGCGAAAGACTTACATATTTAAGAAATTTGGAAACAAGAAAACAAGAGGTTGTAAATTCAATTGAAAGCCAAGGAAAGTTAACAGATGAGATTGTTATAGCATTACAAATTGCAAAAACTTTAGCAGAAGTTGAAGATATTTATAGACCATATAAACAAAAAAAGAGAACAAGAGCAACTATAGCTAAAGAAAAAGGATTAGAACCTTTAGCTAATATTATTTATATGCAACAAGAAAAAACACCTATTTACGATATAGCAAAAGAATATTTAAATGGAGAAAAAGAAGTAAATTCTGTAGAAGAGGCAATTGCAGGAGCGTTAGATATAATTGCAGAAAATATTTCAGATAATGCTGAATATAGAAAACAAATAAAAAGACTTACATATAGAGATGGAATAATTGAGACAAAAGCAGCTAAAGAAGATGAAAAATCAAATTATGAAATGTATTATGATTTTAGTGAAAAAGTAAATAGAATTCCAAGTCATAGAATTTTAGCAATTAATCGTGGGGAAAAAGAAGAATTTTTAAAAGTAAAAATAACAAAGCCTGAAGAAAAAATACTAGAAATAATAGAAAAAGACACTATAAAAGGAAATACACAATTTACAGAAATGCTAAAAAATACAGTTTTAGATAGTTGGAAACGATTAATTGAACCATCAATAGAAAGAGAAATTCGTTCGGATTTAACTGAAAAAGCAGAAGAGCAAGCAATAAAAGTCTTTGGGCAAAATGCTAAACAATTATTACTTGGAGCACCACTTTTAGGTTTAACTGTTATTGGATTTGACCCTGCCTATAGAACAGGTTGCAAAATTGCAGTAATTGATGAAACTGGAAAATTATTAGACACAACAACAATTTACCCAACAGAACCTCAAAATGATGTTGAAGGTGCTAAAAAAGTTTTAATTAATTTAATTGCAAAATATAATGTAGATATGTTTGCAATTGGAAATGGAACAGCTTCTCGTGAATCTGAAATGTTTGTGGCGGATGTCATAAAAGAAGTTAAAGAAAAATATGGAAAAGAAGTACATTATGCAATAGTTTCAGAAGCAGGAGCGTCAGTATATTCTGCATCTAAGCTTGCAACAGAAGAATATCCAGATATAAATGTTTCTTTAAGAGGAGCAATTTCAATAGCAAGAAGATTGCAAGATCCGCTTGCTGAACTTGTAAAAATAGAGCCAAAAGCAATAGGTGTAGGACAATATCAACATGATGTAGACCAAAAGAAATTAGGAGAAAGTTTAACAGGAGTTGTTGAAGAAGCCGTAAACAAAGTAGGAGTAGACGTAAACACTGCAACACCATCACTTTTATCTTATGTATCTGGAATAAATAAAACTATTGCAAACAACATTGTAAAATATAGAGATGAAAATGGAAAATTAAAAGAAAGAAAAGAACTTTTAAAGGTCCCAAAACTAGGAAAAGTAGCATTTGAACAATGTGCAGGATTTATAAGAGTATTTAATGGGAAAAATCCATTGGAAATAACAAGCGTTCACCCAGAAAGCTATGAAGTAGCAGAAAATTTATTAAAATCTATAGGATACAAAAAAGAAGATTTATTAAATAAAGAATCTTTAAAAGAAATAAAAGAAAAATTAGCAAGAGTAGACATAGAAAAGACTAGCAAAGAATTGCAAGTAGGAAGTATGACATTAAAAGACATTATAGAAGAGCTTTCAAAACCAGGAAGAGACCCTCGTGAAGGAATGCCAAAGCCAGTTCTTCGTAGTGATGTTTTAAAATTTGAAGATTTAAGAGAAGGTCAAATTTTAACAGGAACAGTAAGAAATGTAATAGATTTTGGAGCATTTGTAGATGTTGGGGTAAAACATGACGGCTTAGTACATATATCTGAAATGAGTGATAAATTTGTTAAAAATCCATCTGAAATAGTTTCAGTAGGAGATGTTGTAAAAGTAAAAGTTATAGCAATAGATATGGAAAGACAAAAAGTAAAATTAAGTATGAAAATATAAACCCAAAAAGAACTTGTAAATAAAAAACGTACAAGTTCTTTTTTGACATCTATAATTAAGAAAAACTTCAATTATATTTTTTCTTAATTTCCTCTATTTCCTCATATTCATTATCTAAAATATCCAAAAAAACATTTACAATATTGGGGTCAAACTGTGTTCCAGAACACCTTTTAAGTTCACTTGTAACATTTGCTAAAGGCAAAGAATCTCTATAACTTCTTTTAGAAGTCATGGCATCAAAAGTATCAGCAACAGCAGTAATTCTAGCGGACAATGGAATTTCATCACCTTTTAATTTAAAAGGATAACCATTCCCATCATATTTTTCATGGTGATATTCAACAATAGGAATAATTTCTTTAAAAACCTTATTTTTAGTTAAAATATCAACACCAAGCATAGTATGAGTTTGAATCTCATAATACTCTTCATTCGTAAGTTTAGATTCCTTCTTCAAAATATTATCAGGAATACCAAGCTTTCCAATATCGTGGAAAAGCCCTCCAATGCGCAAGCTATCTAAATCTTCCTTAGGCAACCCCAACTTTTTGCCAATCAAAACACAATATTCAGAAACCCTATTGCAATGACATTTTGTATAGTGGTCTTTTTTATCTACTTCATCTTCGAAAAAATCAATCAATGCTTGAGAACTATCAGCCGATAAAGAATCGGTAGGAATATTAAAAAAGAATTTCTTTTTATTAGATAAATCTTCCATATAAACCTCCAACACAAAAATATTATAACATAAAAAAATGATTAAAACACTAAAAAAGGGAAAAAATTAAAATAAAGGAGGAAACAAAAATGTATAAAGTGAAAAAAAGCTCAAAACAAAAATTAAAAAATCTAGCACTTATATTTGTAATAATAGTATTAACCTCTATAAGCAGCATCTTTTGTTACAAAATATATGAAGGAATACAAATAAATACATACGAAACACAAGGAGTAGAAGCAACCAAAACAATAAAAAGCGTAGAAGCAATGAAAGAACAAGGCACTCAAATAACAGAAGTCATTGAAAAAGTCACATCATGTGTTGTGGGAATTTCAAAAATAAAAAATGCAGGAAGCACAATATTCTTAAAAGATGGTGCAAGTCAATTGGGACTAGGAACAGGAGTAATAGTATCAGAAAATGGATATATTTTATCTAACGAACATGTTACAGGAAGCAAATATAGCAACTGCTATGTAACACTAGAAAATGGAAGAAGCTATACGGCAAACGTAGTATGGTCAGACAGTAATTTGGATTTATCAATATGTAAAATAAGCGTAAAAAACTTGCCATATGCAATCTTAGGCGATTCAAACAACGTGCATGTGGGAGAGCAAGTATATGCAATAGGAAATCCAATAGGGTACGAATTTCAAAGAACAGTAACCGCAGGAATTATCAGTGCAACAAGTAGAACCGTTAGAATAGACGAAAACGACCAAAGCGTATATATGGAAGATTTAATTCAAACAGATGCAACAATAAACCCAGGAAATAGCGGAGGACCGCTCATCAATTTAGATGGAAACGTAGTAGGAATTACATCTGTAAAAATCACATCAGCAGAAGGAATAGGCTTTGCAGTTCCAATAAACATAACAAAACCGATAATAGAAGCATATATAAAAGAAGATAAATTTGAAGAAGCAACACTAGGAATATTTGCATATGACAAAAACATAATTCCATATATAGACGAAAAAGTAGAATCAACGCAAGGAATATATGTAGGACAAATTGCATTAGACTCAAACGCTGCAAAAACAGGATTAAAAATAGGAGATGTAATTACAAAAATAGACAATCTAAAACTAAATAAAATGTGCGATTTAAGATGTTATATATACACTAAAAAGCCGGGAGAAGAAGTAAATCTTACAATTCTAAGAAACAATAAAGAACAACAAATAAAAGTAACATTAGGAAAAAAATAAGATAGAAAAAATATAAAAGGAGGATTTTAATGGATAATTCATATTGGATTTCTTCTGTAAAAGATAATAAAAAAGAATATGAAAAATTACAAGAAGAAATAAAAACAGAAATTGCAATAATAGGAGGAGGCTTAACAGGGCTTAGTTGTGGCTATTATTTAAGCAAAGAAAACAAAGAGGTAGTTATACTAGAAAAAAACACAATCTGCAGCCATACAAGTGGAAATACAACAGGAAAAATAACAAGTGGACATGGTTTGTTTTATAATTATTTATTACAAACAGAAGGAAAAAATAAAGCAAAACAATATTTAGAAGCAAACGAAAAAGCAATAAAAAATATAGCTAAAATAGTAGAAGAAGAAAACATTAAATGTGATTTTGAAAGACAAGATGCATACATTTTCACACAAAAACAAGAAGAAGTTGAAAAAATAAAAAAAGAAGTAGAAGCATTAGAATATTTAGAATTTCCATGCGAACTAGTAAAAGAAATACCATTGCCAATAAAAAATAAAGAAAAAGAATCCAACAAAAATCATATAAGCATAGAAAAAGAAGTATTAGCAGCAATAAAATACAAAAATCAAGCACAATTCAATCCATGTTTATATGCAGAAGGTCTGGCAAACAAAATAGAAGAAAGAAAAGGAAAAATATATGAACACACAAAAGTATTAGAAATTAAGAAAAAAGAAGATGGATATGAAATTATAACAGATGAAGCAAAAGTAAATGCAAAAATAGTTATACTTGCATCACACTATCCAATAATAACATTTCCGGGATTTTATTTTATGAAAATGTATCAAGAAACCTCATATCTAATAGCAGTAGAAACCAAAGAGCCACTATTTGAAGGAATGTATATATGTACAGAAGAGCCAACAATATCTTTAAGAACAGCAAAAAATGGAGAAAAGCGCTTGCTATTAGTAGGAGGAATGAAGCACAAAACAGGAGAAAAAATAGACTTAAAAGATAGCTATAAAAAATTAGAAGAAATTGCCAAAAACCTTTATCCAGATAGCAAAGTGTTATACAGATGGAATACCGAGGACTGCATATCCTTAGACAAAATACCATATATAGGAGAATTTTCAAACTTAATGCCAAATGTATATGTAGCAACAGGATATAAAAAATGGGGAATGACAACCTCAAACATTGCAGCAAATATAATTACAGACAAAATTTTAGGAAAAGAAAATAAATATAAAGAAGTATTTGAATCAACAAGATTAAAACCAATAAAAAATCATAAAGAATTAGCAAATATATTAAAGGAAGTAAGCTATTCATTAGTAATTAATAAACTAAAAAACATAGAAGAATATGTAAAAGATGTAAAACAAGGAGAAGGAAAAATAATAGAAATAGAAGGTCAAAAAATAGGAGCATATAGAGATGAGAAAGGAAAAATATTTTTAATAAAACCATATTGCAGTCATTTAGGATGCATGCTTTCTTGGAATAATTTAGACAAAACATGGGACTGCCCATGTCACGGTTCAAGATTTAATTATGAAGGAAAACAAATATATGACCCAGCAATCAAAGATTTGGAAAAAATAGAAGAATAAATTAGAAATTAAATATAAAAAGAGTATTAATCAAATTTTGTTAATACTCTTTAAAATTTATACAAGAATATTGTAATTATACTCATAAATGAAATTAGTATTGACAAGTAAAAGAATTAGAGATTAAATAGAAGATGTAAAAAATATAAATAAAAGGGGGAAAATGTCGATGAATTCAGCAGGAATGTCAGAAACATGGATGAAAAGTGTAGATACACTAGCAAGCACACAATCAACGATTAGTGCAAATGAAGTAGTAAGCAAGGCGGTTAAAACAACAGCAGTAATGCAAGGCATTAGTTCAGTATTAATCATAGCAGGATTAATAGCAGGCATTGTATATATGATAAAAAGCCAAAAGCCTAACAAGCAAAAAATACTTATCGGAGTGGTTATTATAGTAGTACCATTTATTATTAGATGGATACTAAATATGATAAGCTTTAAAATGTTATTGAACGGTTAGATTAAATATTAGAACTATTAAAAAAATTTTATAGAATTTTTAAGAACTACCAAAAGAGTATTAATCAAATTCCTTAGATTAATACTCTTATAGAGTTTTGTAAACTTACAATGATTCAAAGCTATCCACATTATATAAATAATTGCAAGTTTATTATATTATAGGAAAATTCTACTTTTATATAAAAAGAACAAAAAAATAAAAAGCACAATAAAGATGCCTCAAAATTTGAATTTTGAAGTTAAAGTGGTAAGTTGTCATCATCTTCAATATCTTCAGGGTTATAACCATAAAACTTTGTTGATTCATCTTCCCATCATTCATCACCAGACCAAAGTTCTTCATCATAATCCTCATCAGATATTTTAGTACAAGCATTTATATATTCTATAAAATTAAGAAATTCATTACCAGACATAGAATCAATCATTCTTTTAAAATTATCTTTCTGAAAGACAAACAAATTATTATATTGATGCTGCAAGATATTTAGGGTTAGTAAGTAAAAAGAGAAATGATGGAAACATAGTACTTGAATTAACTGAATTAGGAAGGAAAATTTTAAATTTAGGATATAAACAAAGACAACTAGAATTTGTCAAATTAATCAAATTAATATTAAAGCATAAAGCTTTTAATAATTACTTAAGATTATATTTCGAAAATTCTGAAAAGCCTAAGACTATTGACACAATAGAGATAATGAAACATTGTGATTTGTATAATATTGAAAGTGAAAGTACTTATAAAAGAAGATCGTCAACAATTCGAGGCTGGATTGAATGGATTTTAGATTTAACAAAAATGTAAATATATAAAGATAAGAGGAAAATAATAATTGATAGTATCTTTTTCTTATCTTATTATAATAATTAAATAAATAGGTAAGTGTGTAGAGGAGGTAAAAATTTAAATATGGATAAGTTTAAGGAAATAAGACCTATTGTACTTGGAATAGTAAAAAAGGACAATAAAATTTTAGTTAGTGAAGGATATGATAAAACTAAAAATGAAACATTTTATAGAAGTATAGGTGGAGGTATTGAATTTTTAGAAAATAGCAAAGATGCTTTAAAAAGAGAATTTAAAGAAGAACTTAATATAGATATTAATGTAGGAGAATTTTTAGGTATTTCTGAAAATATATTTACTTATAACGGAAAAAATGCACATGAATTGATATTATTTTATAATGTTGATATAAATGATTCAGATTATAAAGAAAAATATCATATAATTGATGATAATTGTGAAACTGATGCAACATGGATTAATATTGATAAATTTATAAATAAGGAATTAAAAATATATCCAGAAGAAGTATTTAAATATTTAAACAACTAAATCATATTGTAAATTAAATAATTGTATTTTGTATATAAAATTATGTCAATGATTTTTGAATATTCACAAAAATTTCGTGCTAGACTAATAAATTTAGTATAGGTCAAAAATATTAAAAAAATTGACTTATAGAAATTTATAGGTCGAAAAATTGTGAAATTTTAACCTATAAAAATCACATAGAATTGCAAAGAAAAATGAAGACATTCGAGATAACATATAAAAATAAGTAAAAACAAGACCTGATTTACATAAAAATTGACTTTCCCCATATTTTATGATAAAATATAAATGTTAACGTAAACTTAGAATAAGCACTTGGAGAAAGGCAAGTGGAATATTGCAACCTAAAAAAATGAATATAAAGAGGAGAGAGCATTATGATGGAGACTACAATTATGACAGAAGAAACAATGGACAAGGCAGTTTATTTGAAAATTGAGAATGAAGATGTACAATTTATAGGATTTGTAAAATCTAATATCTCAATGACACAAGAAATGGAGGAGGTTGCAAATAAGATTCTTTCTACATTATACGACGTATGGACACAAAAATACGACCGTATTAATTGGATTACTCATAATTCAGAATTTAGATATGAATCATTGAAAAAACCGTTATTGGTTGCTTGGAATGCTGAAAAATCTAAATTAATTGATACCCAAAAAGCTTGTATGTCGATTACAGCAATATGCAATTTCCCTAAGAAGAAAAAGGCTTTTTGGATAAATACAGGAAGTGATATGGTTTATGCAAGTAAAAGAGGAGGAAAAGTTTTAGAAGCATTATGCACACAGACCAAAAAACTTAAAACCTTTAAAGAACAAAGTGTTTTTACAATGAATAGTGATTATTTTTTCAAAGCAGAAGGATCTGTAATTAAAAATTATAAGACACTTTGCATTGTTTCTGAAGAAGCAATAAAATACTTTGAAAAAAACATAAAGGAGGGAATCAAAGTTACACAGGAAAGATTAGAAGGCTTTTCTTTTGGAAAACAAAATCCAATTATTATTGGACAAATAAGTGCTAACAATTAGAAAGGAGAAGAAAGCTTTATTCAGTTAGCAGTAACAAAACATCAACTATAAATTAACAAAGGGAGGATATATCTTATGAAAGATATTAGAAAGCAGTATGAAAAGGTAGTAGTTGGTAACAGATATGATTTATCCAAGGCAGGAGAACATACAATGAGCATCATATACTCAGGTATCAAGGCAAACAAAATGCCAGAAACTGAGAGAATGTATGTTGAAGCCAATCATGTTGGATGTTGTTTGCATTATAGTATGTATCTTGTTTCTTTATTACACGAAGCAGGAATTAAATGCTATTTTACAATAACACCTGAAGAAGATGGTGGAAATCATTGTAGTGTGCTTTACTTTGATGAGAAAGGAGATAAAGTTATTGCTGATCCAGTTATGGATATAAAAGCAGGAACTGTTGACAAACATATGTGTATTCCATATGACGAATTTGTAGAAAATGCAATTCGACATGAGATTTCACATTATGATGTTTTTGGAATTAATGGAGAGGAGGCTTTTTTCAATGAACTCTTATCTGATTGTAAACTGTAATAATTTGCAGTTAGTTAATAAAAAGTATCTTACGGGAGGTGAGGTACTTTTTTTTACAATTTTATTGATTTTTTATTTTTATAATGATAGTCTATTGTTAGATTATTATATTTTATGTACGGAGGAAAAATATGAGTGATGAATGGAAAATTGTTCAAGGATTAAAAAGAGAAAACCAAAATAATAGTTTTGGTGGTAGAGGTCCTTATAAAGAAACGGGAGAACCTAGAAATTATAAACCTAAAGAAATTTCTGAATTAACAGAAAAAGAACTGAGGGATAAAATGTGGACAGCACTTGATTCAGATATTATATTTGATAAAAGTGATGAAGATAGAAATATTGATCAAATTAGATCTTATTTACAAGATAATGGTAAAGTGCCAGATAAATTTAACATAGGAGAAATATCAATAAGTATAGATACTAAAAATCCAAAGAGAATCACTTTTTCTTCGATAGGAAATATTGTAAATGATTATATAGGATTACATCAAAAATATCCATATACTGTTACTATTGATGAAGATGACATATATTCAGAGGTAGATATAATCGATAATTATTTTAGAGGTGGATTAACTGCTGTATATAAAGAAAAAGATAAGCTATATGTGCCTGTTCGTATATCACAAAAAGTTTCAATTATAAATGGAGAAGAAATAAGTGAAAGTTTTGACATATCTTCAAGAAAGAAAGGGATTGATATACAACCTGTTGTTGAAGGAATAGTAAGAAATAATCCTGAATATAAAATTGGAAATGGTGCAGAAATATATAGAGAAGATATAGATTCAGAAGAAAAAATACGAAAATTTCAGTCAGAAAGAGAATTAATATCTGTAAGAGAAGATTTACCAACTGATTTAGCAACAATATATGAAACATATGATGATTATCATAAAAATTACAATTTTCATATAATGGGGAAAACATTTGATTCTTATGGAGAGGGTATTCCTGTAGCAAAAGAGATAGAAGAACATTGTAAATATATTTATTCGCTATTTATCGAAGCTGAAAAAGGAATACTTGAACAATCAAAAGCTAATGAAAGTAAAATAACTAATCAAGATACAATTCAAAATGATACAACAGAATTACAAGAAAGTCCTACAACGAATTATGATACAGATGTTGAGAGTTTAAGCGAAGAAGAGTTAGATGCATTAATTGAAAAAATGGAAAATTTACAAAGAGAAAAACAAAGTAAAATTGAAAGATTACAAAAAATTAAAAAAGCCCAAGATTTAATTGCTTTAAGTAAAGACCAAGATAAGATAATAGCAGACTTAGAGAGTCAAATTGAAATTGAAGGAGTTGATTTTGGTGAAAAATAGTTTGATACCAATTGAAAAAATTTCATTTATACAGAAATTAAAAAATTTTTTCAAATTGACTTTTCTTCATAAAAATAAAACAGAGCCACATTTGGAAGAATGTAATAATATTACTACTAATATAAAAAAGAATAATATAAACACTTTTACAGAAGATTTAAAAACTAATATTGATAGCAAGGAATTTAAACTTAAACAATTCACAAAAGAAATTGAAAATAATCCGAGTTTAATTGTTAGTCTTTCGAATGATAGATTAGATAAATTAATAAGCTACTATGAAAGAATTACAAGTGAAAAACAAAATAAAATTGAAAAATTAAAAATATCATTAAATAACGATGTATAAATATGGATTTAGAAAAAGAAATTGAACAAATAAAATTAAGAAACAAAAAAGTTGAAAAAGGAAAATTAACTCAAACTGAATATATGGAATGGCTTGATAAACAATAAGACTATAAATTTATTTTGAACCAATCACCACTAAATCAATTAACCTATAGTGACAATTAAGTAAAAATATCTATGGAGGTTTTGAATATGGAAAATTATCTACCTTATACGATAACTGACAAAATGTTAAATTATGTATCAGATATAATGAAAAAAATTGGAGAAGCTAATTATTTTGAAAGTTTAAATAGATATCCTGAATTAAGAAGAAAATCAAGGATTAGGTCAATTCATTCTTCTTTGGCAATAGAAAATAATCAACTATCATTATTTCAAGTTGAAGATGTAATAAATGGAAAAATGGTAATCGGAGACCAAAAAGATATTCAAGAAGTAAAAATGCTTATGAAACCTATGAACGAATTGATAAAGTAAATCCTTATTCTGTAGAAGATTTAAAGAAAATACATGGAATATTAACTTTTCTAGTTGAAAAAGATGCAGGAAAATTTAGAAATCATGGGGAAGCTGTTTATGATGGGAATGTTGAGATTTTTATGGCCCCACCACATAGATTAGTTCCAACTTTAATGGATAATTTATTTAATTGGATGAATGAAGTTAAAGACACCATAAATCCACTTATACTATCTTCAGTATTTCACTATGAATTTATATTTATACATCCATTTTCTGATGGTAATGGTAGAACTGCAAGAATTTGGCAAACAGCAATTTTATCACATTGGGAAAAAGCTTTTACTTATTTACCTATTGAAAGTATGATAAAGAAGAGTCAAAATGAGTATTACAAAGTAATTGATAATTGTAATAAAGATGGAAATGCTACTGAATTTATTGAGTTTATGCTTAAAATGATAGATGATACAATTGATGAAATAACAAAAATTACTACACAAGAAACTACACAGGAAACTACACAAGAAAAAATTTTAAAGCTTATAAAAAGTAACCATAGTATAACTCAAACTCAAATGGCAAAAGTTCTTGGTATTACTAGGGATGGTGTTTCTTATAATATAAAACAATTAAAAGATAATGGTATTATTGAAAGAGTCGGAGCAACAAAAAATGGATATTGGATTGTAAAATAAAATTGAAATAATAAAGTATAAAGGAGTTAAGTAATGAAAGAATCAATAAAAAACATAATAATATCAATATCAATAATTATAATTGCTATTCTAATATCTTTATTTTTTATAAATAATTCTAATACTTCACTTAACAATAAAAAGAGTAAGGGAATAGGCATAGGCAGTAGGACAATAAATATTAATATTTTAGATAATAAAATACTTTGTGAAGATGTAATATTGTTTAATATGCATTCAAGAGAAGAACTTAAGTACAAGTTTTTTCAAGAATATGATTATTTGAACAATACCAAGCTGTATATAAACAATTCAGATAATTTTTATTCGACAAGTTTAAAAATGGATTTATTAAAAGGCTATATAAATATAGATAAAAGGTTATTAAATGGTTTAAAAATCAGAGATAAAAATGTAAGTATAAAATTAACATATGAACTAGATCTAGATTATATTACAAGATACACAAATACAGATGTTTTACCTCTTTATATGGATTTAGAAAATATAGATTACTTAAATAATTTAACAATAAACTTGAATTCAAATTATACAATTACAAATTTAACTGTAGATAATGCAGAAATAAGCAAAACTAAAGATGGATATGCTGT